>Ga0210244_100725_pt1 | contig 29914 bp, 16 predicted proteins | sample ChrtobMetaP3_0mM_FD_155473 | JGI IMG/M metagenome (GOLD analysis project Ga0210244, IMG submission 155473) | Chrysochromulina tobin associated microbial communities from unialgal haptophyte culture, Seattle, Washington, United States - P3_0mM | ecosystem: Host-associated > Algae > Haptophytes >...
CCTCGCCGCCGCCGCCATCGCCCTCTCCACCGCCGCCGCCCTCGCCGCCTTTACCGCGCTTTCCTGACTTGACTTGACTTGACTCCCGCGCTTTGAAATATTGTGGGTTTGCGGTAAAACGGTAAAAGTGACTGACAGGATATGGGCGTATAGCGGTAAAAGTTGCCACTTGGCGAGATTCTCGTAAAACGGTAAAAGCTTCGGACCCTCCGAAAAAGCTACCCCCACCCTATGGGCGTCGGCCGTCGCGGTGGGCGGCCCGGCCCCGGTTGGCCCCGGGGATTCCCCAGCCAGACGTTTCACGTTACTTTATAAAGTAACGTCTCCAAGACCATTCATCGTTGATCGTAACCCAGTAACAAGTTATATTCAGACCATCACCTTTGGATCCAGCACAGGTTTCGTCGAGTCCTCTCTCTTTAGACCTCACACGCCCTGGGGGAATATCCCCCTGGATCCTCTGCCGCTTGCGCTGTCAGACCGGCGAAGCCACTTCCGCGCTGAGGTCAGAGTGTGCAGAGCTTTACTGCATCTGTGGTGGCGGCAGTGTGCTTCCCCCTGGGCCGAGGCACAGCGTGCTGCTCCCAGCGGCACCGGGCGCGACTCCTTCCACTGGCCACTCGTGCTCATCAGCAGCCCTCCAGAGAAAGCCGCACGAGGCGAGCCAGTCGACCGAGACCGCGTGGACCCCAGGCTGTGAGCGCGCCCAACGTACCTGAGCAGGGATGTCATCAGTGGTCATCAGAGGTCGTCAGAAGTCCTCAGAGGTCCTCAGAGGTCCTCAGCGGACCTTGGGCAGCGAGTGCGCCCAATGTGCGTACCTTGTCGGTGCTGTCGTTGCCGGCGATGACGTGCGTCACGCCCGCGCCTGTGCTCGTCTGGATGGACGCCCCTAGCTCTGTGCCGAGCCGCCACGCCGGGTGTGCCTCCGGATGCTTCTGCTGCTGTAGGGGGATGACGTGCGTGAAGACGAGCACCTTGCCTCGAAGCACGCGCCGGCGCACAGCGCGCACGGCGTCCGCCACGTGGGGCCATGGCTCACGCACGCCCCCGCCGCCGCGCTGCTGCTGCTGCTGCTGCTGCTGCTGCTGCTGCTGCTGCTGCTGCTGCTGCTGCTGCTGCTCGTGCAGTCGCTTGAAGTAGTCCGCGTGGATGGCTCGGAGCGCGGCGAGGAGTGCATGCAGCTGGCCTCCTTCTACCGCCTCGTCCTGCCCGCTGTTCAGGTACGGCACGTAGCCGGGCGCGAGCGAGGCATCCCGCGCGGCGGACGAGGGGAAGAAGTGGTACCTGCGCGGCACGAGCAGCTGCGCGGCTTGCTGCGGCCACACCGAGGGCGAGTCATCAAGGATCAGAGCGGTTCGTTCAGAGCCCAGTAGGACGTCGAGTGACTTAGTGTGCGAGTTCGTCGAGTCGTCCTTCGAGATGACACGGTCCGCATGCAACAGCCCGAGCTCTCCGGTCGGATCAAGCAGCCCCACCATCTCCGCAGCGTACCCCTTGGCACCCATCGTATAGACATGCAGCTCGAATAGCTCAGCCGCTCCGCGCAGGAAGTCTCGCACATATGGACGCAGCTTGGTCCACATGTGAATGTGAGCTAGATGGAAGAGTGATGGCAGCGCCTCTGATCGCGCACCTTGGCCGCTGCTGCTCGCCATGGCAGAGCTGCCAGCTGCAGCGGCCTCGCTGTCCCAGGCGCTCGCTGCCTCGGCCGTCGCCGCTGCCGCCGCCACCGCCTCGCCCGTCGCCTCGCCCGTCGCCTCGGCCGCCGCCGTCGGCACTACACTTGCGCTCGGCGGTGCTGTAGCACTCTCCACGGTGGCGGGCGGCAGGCCACGCTCCTTGCGCGCCCACTGGTCGAGCGCGGCGCGCGCATCCGCATCGAGCTCATTGTGTGTCGCGGAGTTGAGCAAGGTATGGTCGAGGTCAAGCACGAGGCCGAGCTTTCGGCGTCGGAGCATCGCATCGCATTCCTCCGCCTTGATGCGGCGCACCTCGGTGGCGCTCAGCTGCAGGCCCTGGTAGCTGCCGTACTTGAGCTGCACCAGCTCCTTTTTCTTCTTCGAGCCGTCGCGCTTGGCAATGAGGCCGTCGGCCTCATCCTGTTCACGTGTGCGGCCCGTCAGGATGTTCATGCCCCACATGTAGCCTGCCGCCTCCTCCTCAACGTCCTCCTCCTCGTCCTCCTCGTCCTCCTTGGTGGCCGCAGCCGATTCTTTGCTCGTCGGCAGGCTGGACGTGCTGGCGCCACCGCCTGCGCTCGCGACGTAGGCCAGCCCACCTAAGCCGCCATCGCCTGGCAGGCCTTGTGCCTCGTTCCGAGGCTTCTTCTTCCGCGGAGCCGGAGAGGACGGTGCTTGCTCCATCTCCTCGGCGAGCGCGGCCTCCATGAACTGGTCGAAGTCATCATCGTCGTCGTCAGGGTCGCAAAACATCGTGCGGCGCGTGCGGTCCTTTGACGATCGGAGGTTTCATTGAGGTTTCTGCAAACAGGAAAAACGCCGGTCGAGCGCACAGTCTATCGACCGTGGCCAGCCTAGCTTCTTCCGCATGATTCCAAAAATAACACTCACGCGCTAGCGCAAAAATAGGGTCTAATCGACTCTGTACAATGTTCCTTCGGCCCGTGCTGCGCGCCTCCACAACCGCCTCCACCGCCGCCTCAACACTTCGCCTCCTCGGTGGCGTGCGTTGGCACGGCGGCCATGATCACGGCGTCGGCTCCTTTTCGATGCGCGAGACGGGCTCGGACCACGTGTGGGCCACCCGGGACTGGAGGCAGCGGGCCTTCACCGTGGGCATCGGCGGTCCTGTCGGCTCGGGCAAGACTGCGCTGGTCCTGCAGCTGTGCCGCCATCTGCGCGATCACCACTCGATTGCCGTCGTCACGAACGACATCTTCACGCGTGAAGATGCCGAGTACCTCACGAAGCAGAACGCGCTGCCAGCCGAGCGCATCCGCGCGGTCGAGACGGGCGGTTGCCCGCACGCGGCGATCCGCGAGGACGTCACCTCGAACCTCGCGGCGCTCGAGGACCTCATGCGCGTCTATCCGACACCGAAGCTGCTCCTGTGCGAGTCGGGCGGCGACAACCTCGCGGCCAACTTCTCGAGCGAGCTGGCCGATTACACGATCTACGTGATCGATGTGGCCGGCGGCGACAAGGTGCCGCGCAAGGGCGGGCCCGGCGTGACACAGTCCGACCTGCTCGTCATCAACAAGATCGACCTTGCAGAGGCCGTGGGTGCTGATCTCGAAGTCATGGCGCGCGACGCTGCCAAGATGCGCGGTGAGTGACCGACGGCGCTCGATCTCGCCTCGATCTCGCCTTCTGCATGCCAGTGCTCACTTCGGCGCCTAACCCTCCCTCTCTCTCCCCACAGGTGACGGACCGACCGTGCTCGCCGCGGTCAAATTGAACCAAAAGGTCGATGAGATCGTCCGCCACATCCTTGAGTCTTGCGAGCACGCCATGAATCACCACGGAAAGCACGGCCCTCACTCCCACAGCCATTCCCATGATGACCACATTCACAGCCATTCCCATGATGAGCACTCGAGCCGATGAGTGCAGATGGCCTGCCGCGTCTGATGAGCAGATATATAGAGTTGTACCAACCACAGCTGTACCAGCTCCTACGATCTGCACTCATCGGCCTGACCACATCATGGCGAGTCGAGTTGACTCTAAGTTTTACCACGCTGCTCGCTGGTGTCAAGTGTGTCACGGGGTTTAAGCAATTAAGGGCCCGGGTTCGGGGCGGTTTCCGGTCTTAAAGGTTATCACCGGTCGGGTCCTCGAAGGGCGTGTATAGCGCGTCTTGCCGAAGCTACGTTAACCAACGCTTTTTTTGAAGGTGTGAACTACTGTTGTGTGTATTAACATGAACGACTTGACTTGACGAACGACGCAACTAGCTACCTGCTTCTCCAACGCCCGGCCCGCGTCGTCGGCGCCTCGGCCTCCACGAACGCGAACGCCGTTCCCTACATATGGCAGCCATATCTGGCCTGCTCGATGATTGGAAGAAGAAGGCATCAACGGTTGCAGATGAGTGGAAAGACAAGTGGTCCAAACCCCCGAGGACGCCCTTGACTGAGCAGCAGCAGCGGCGGCGGCCTTCATCTCCTAGCCTGTGGCGCAAAGAGGAGTTGGCACGCTGGAACGCTCTCGACGTAGCCAAAGCCACCGTATTACCATCGCCTGAGCTGTGGCGAGACCAGGAGCGGGCGCATTGGCATAAGGAGGAGCAGCGTCCGCGCCGAAAGGAGCGTGCACATGGGCGCGAGGAGGAGGAGCCTCAGCGTCGCACAACCAAGCCCTCGAAGCCTGTCCACGTACAGAGTGGCACGCACTGCCTTACGATACCAAATCTCGCGACGGACGCGGCGGCGCGACGGCTAAGGCGGTCTCTCATTGCCGCGGGCGTGCGGTCGGACGAGGATGAGGAAGGCGCGCCGAAGGAAACCGGTGCGACCGCGAACACGGAGGAAGAGGCTGGCGGCATGGATGCGGCCGGCGCGATCCGTGTTGAACCCACCGCGGATGATCTTGCTGCGGCATCGAGCGTCGTCGATGACGCACAGTACTGCTACGTCGATGGCGATGAGATCTCGGCGGTGGAGATCTCGGCGGTTGAGATCTCTGCGGTGGAGATCTCGGCGGTTGAGATCTCGGCGGTGGAGGCTCCGTCAATCGACTTGGGACACACAGCGCGCTGCCGGCGCCGCCGTCAGTACGTCAGCAGTGGGGCGACGCGCGCTACGGCACTCGCCGGGACGGCGCGTTCTGAGTCGGCGGCACGAGCCTCAGCGGCAGCGGACTTGGCCGTGGCAGTCGAGGCAGCGGCGCGGGCACGGGCCGAGGCGCGCGCCGCAGCGCTCGAGGAGGCGCTCGAGCAAGCCAAGAGGCACCTGTCTGCCGCGCGTGAGGAATCGAAGGAGTTGCGGGCCGCCTCCACCTCGGCCTCCACCTCGGCCAATGTGCCGCCGCCGTCGCCGCCGCCGCCACCGCCGCTGCCGCGGCAGTCCCACCACCAACCTACTTGCCATCCCAACCGTCGCGTGTCCACGCGATGGGACCATGGCGAATGGGACCATGGCGAATGGGACCATGGCGAATGGGACCATGGCGAATGGGACCATGGCGAATGGGACCATGGCGAATGGGGCAATGGCCATCCGATGGTGGCGAAACCATTGTCGCCAGAGCGCCGTGCCGAGCGCGACACGACGACGACACGATGTGCTCAACATGACACGCTCCACACGACCAGCACCACGACGACGCTGGCCGCGGTTCGTGCGACACGACGCGATGCGCTCGAGATCACGCTGGAGAGGGCTTGTTCGCGTGACGGTCGCATCAGTCGCAGCAGCAGCAGATACCCCGAGGTGGCCACGGCCACCGAATCTGAGGATGGTTCCGAGAAACAGTTGGTCGCCCGTACTCGGGGCTTCGACGCCCTAACCGAGGCGCTTATTACGTATCAGCAAGGCCGCGAGCCAGGGCGGCAGCTCATAACGCCCGGCACAACGCCCGGCCATGCACCTTTACAAGCAGCCCCCTCCAAGGAAGACAAGGGCGGCCTTTCTGCCGTGGTAGCGGCGTGGAGGCAGCTGCCCACCGCCAGCCCGCACGCCCGTGAGGTGCCCTACTTCTATGCGGTCCTTGGCTGCGACGTGCGCGCGACGGCCGATGAGCTGCGACGCGCCTATCGGAGGCTCGCGCTACGCTGGCATCCCGACAAGCATGCTCACGACAGTGCATGCGAGGCAGCGGTGGCGCACGAGCGCTTCCAGGAGCTGGCCGCTGCGTGGAGCGTGCTATCCGATGACGCGCTGCGCGCCGCGTACGATGCGGACTGCTGCTGCTCCGACTGGGACGCGCAGCGTGTGTGATTACGAAACAATCAACACGCATTTTGTTTTTCGTTTCGCTCTTTGTCATACAGCCAATGTTTATAACTCGAGTGTCGACACCCCAGACATCCAAGACCGGTAGACACCGGCGTACATAGCGATAGAACGATACGCATTTTCACACCGCGACCGGTGTCGCGGTGTCCGTGCGACTCACACAGATCACAGGACAGTCTATTGTCGGACCGCCCAGCGCGCGATGTGGACAGCCTCAACACTGGGTCACATAACGCGTGGCCGCGGCGCTGGGGAAAATTTTCATGCCGCGCTGCACAGCGGGCACACCAGCTGCGCATTGCCGTGCGCGGCTACAGGCTTGGAGACCTTGGTCGTCATGCCTCATCATGATTCCACAGGTGCCTCATGCGTGATCTCTATCATCATCATCATGCGAGCACTGGTATCACACACATGGTGGTGGCATGCGAGAACTGATCACACACACGTGGTGGCCGCGCGTGGCCAGCCCGCCGGCCGCAATGCGACGGGGACCATGGCTCGGGGCGTCGCACGCACGCGCGCGCGCCATGCATGCCTGCATGCACGGACGGCACACGGTCTATTCGACCGACACGTTGCATGCACGGACGGCACACGGTCTATTCGACCGACACGTTGCATGCACGGACGGCACACGGTCTATTCGACCGACACGTTGCACTCGGGACACAGGTTGGAGCAGCTAGTGAGCCAATGGTCGATGCACGTCGTGTGGAACAGGTGCCGACATGGCAGTCGGCGCATGCACTCTTTGCATGCAAATGGCTCGAGGCAGATACTGCATGTCTCCATGCTCACAGCGTCGCGGCAAGGGCGCTTGGCGGCGGGGGCGGCGGCGGTGGCGGCGGCGGCGGCGGCGGCGGACGCCGCCGCAGCCTTGCGCGTCACCGGCGCGCTCGCCTCCGTGGCTGGCGGCGCCGCTGCACCAGCTACGGCAGGTACGACGCCAGCAGCAGCGTCGGCTGCCGGTACGACCCAGCTGGGGCAGAGCTGGTCGAGGCGCTGCCTGCTGAGGGTCTTGGGCTGGACGGATGAGTCCAAGCGGCGGAGCATGTCGTAATCTTCAGGCGTGATGTCTCGTTGCTGCAGCTCCATGAGCAAGTTGTACGTCGTGAGGTCCATGCCGGCGCTCGCAGCGGCCGCCTCACGTCCGACCGAAAGCATGATCGGGTAGTGCCGGATGGTGTAGACGTGCTGGGTGGGCACTGGATCGGCGGCATAGGAGGTCGATGACGACGAAGAGGACGATGCGGCCGCCGCCGGCGGCGCGGCGGCAATGCACGGCAGCGAGGGCGACAGTGGCGCAGTCGAGCGTCCCGACGAGAGCGGCGTGTCGGGCGGTGAGATGGGCATCGCGCTGCTGTCATTCCCAGATCGCAGGAAGCGACGTATCAAACGCTTCAGCAAGCCTGCGTTTTCTCGTGAGACGAACGCCAGGTTTTAAGAACTAACACGAGATTGCAGGGTGTCATGTGCAATGGAAGCATGGCAGAAGCGCCCCGCGGCCGACGGATGCCAGCAAGATTGAGCGCCAGAGCCGAGGCGGCTTAGGCGAGGAGGTGTGTAGCGCCCACTCGTGCTGAGCGCGCACCTGGAAGGTGCCTCAGGCGCAGAGATTTATCTGAGTGGTTGGGATTGCCAGCGATGGAGATGATCGGCGTCCGCGGACGCACGAGGGCCTTGAGACTCGGCCGGCTGCGCGAAGGTCGTGGTGCGCCCCATGCAGGCCGCGGCGAGCTCGTGGTTGGGGACGATTGTTGCGGCGACATCATCCTGAATTGGCGGAGCGAGCGCATGATGGTCCGCTCGCGCGAGCCGTCCAGGCGCGCCGAAAGGCAGTCACAAAAGTATTGCATCGCTCATCTATGTTCCGTCAAAAGCTGCACATCAATTTCCAATTGGCCAAAGAGTTCACGATCTATGTAACAACCCAAGGAAGAGGAAACTCCCCAACAGCACTCTCTGTGCCTTTCCTTTGAAGAGAAGCCGCGACTTGGTCTGCACGACTTGTCTTGACTTGCTTTGCAGAGAAGACATGGGAGGCAGCTCCAGCACGGGAGGCAGCTCCGGCCTAGTCGGCGGCGGCATCTGCGTGTTCGTCTGCTGCACCTTCCTCTTCGTCGCGGGCATGCGCATGGACGGAGAGACGCAGAGCTCCGTCAAGGCCGCTCACGCCTTCCGGGACCTTACGCCGGTGCGCCGGCCGCTCAGGGCGCTGCAGTACGAGAACGCGCAGCTCATGCTGCTCGTGAACACGACCACGCGCGAGCACGATCAGCTGCGCCAGCAGCTACGCGCCCGCGCATCCAACCTATCGCGCCTCTCGGGCGTCGCCGTGCAGGCCGACTTGGCGCCGCCTCTCCGCCTCCATGGGGTTCCATTGGACCCGATCACGCTGCAGCAGCTCCCCAATATGCCCCGCCGCCGCCTCTCTGCATCCATCGAGTTCACGCGCGAGCGCGCCCTTGCCGTCGCGACCAACAAGCAGATCATCCTCACCTTTGTCAACCGGATCCGCTACGACTTCGCCGAGTCGTGGGTGGCGCACGTTCGCGCGCTCGGGCTGACGAATTGGTTGGTGGGTGCGACCGATGGGCAGGCACTCACACGCTTGTCCAAGAACGGCATCCCGTGCTTCGACATGCGCACCAACCTACCCGAGGGCGAGTGGCCGTGGGGCTCGCCCTCGTTCAAAGCGCTCGGCCCGCACAAGATCGAGCTCATCTACAAGGCGATCTCGTGGGATCTCGAGGTGATCATCACGGACGTGGACGCGTTCGTGCTGCGTGAGCCGTTTAGCTTCATGAGCGCGCGCTGGCCGGACGCGGGCTTTCTGACCACCAGTGACCACTTGGGGAATACGACCGACGACGACGGGCTCGAGAACCATAACGGCATCCACACGGCCTTTAACATCGGGTACATGTTCTTTCGCAAGTCGGCGCTGCCGCTGGTGGAGGAGTGGCGCGAGGTGATCCGCTCCGACCCCCGCAACAAGTGGGACCAGGGCGAGTTCAACCGGCTCGCTCGCTTCAAGTGGAAGCCGCATCGGAAGGATGGTCTGTCCGACCCTCGCCTCTTTTGGTCCTACAAGGAACAGGTCATAGGGGGCGTGCTGCCGCTCTCGCTCTTCTGCGGTGGGCACAACTACTTTGTGTCGCAGCTCGCCCAGCGAAAGGGATGGGCGCCCTATTCGATCCACACCACGTACCAGTACGCAGCCGCCGCGGGCAAGCGTCATAGGCTACGCGAGGCCAAGGTGTGGGCCGACGTCAGGAAGCGAGCCGCTGAGTGCCTCTCATGGCCTCTCATGGCCTCTCATGGCCTCTGATTGCCTCCTTCATCAGGTGTGGGTCGACCCACCGGAGTATTACGATCCTCCAAACGGTCTGCTCACAATGGCGCTCGAGGTGCCCGACTCGCTTGTGCACCCGCCGGGCGGCATGACCGTGCAGGGGCACATAACCCTCATCAAGTACCAGCTACGTCAGGTCAAGTCAGCCCTGGCGCTCGCGCACAGCCTCAAGCGCAAGCTCGTGCTCCCAGCGATCACGTGCGGCTACGATAAGTACTGGGGACCGCTCTGGCGCGGCGTCATACCGGGCACTCACACGTGGGCGTTGCCCATCCGCCAGTGCCCACTCGATCATTTCATCGAGGTGGGTATGCTCGAACCGGTCTCCACCATACGAGAGTGGTCACTGCTAGACAACCCCCGCATGCCCGCCGCTGTCAAGGCAGCCCGTGCCGAGGTCACCCTCGGCACAAACGCCGAGGGCGGCGGTGGCGAATCCGAATTCCAACGGCTCAATGCCATGAAGTCCACGAAGGTCCTCCACGTCACCAACACGTTCACCAAGCTCGACCTCACGGCGACCAGGAGCGCCGTCCTGAGCGACGAGCAGAAGCGGGCGGCGCAGCGCAAGTTTGGCTACATTGCAGGCAGCTGGTGCTGCGCGCCAAACGAGGAGGCCAAACGCGGAGCGCCGCGCGCGGCGACCTTCATGCTCTGGCACTGAACGGGCGTGGATCCTGTGGGAAAACATATCGTGCGAGGCTCGCCCGCTGAGCAATCAGCAGCGGTCCAGAAGCTCTTTAACACCAAAGACGCGTTCGGCCGCTCGCCGCAGTATTGTAGTTGTTCCGAGCGTCGGTCGGGCGTGAGTGTGCGCGCCGCGCACAGCCCACAGCGAAGCGTCGGAGCGGCACGCCCGCATTTTGGATGTGTGGAACGGAAAGGGGTCGGCCTCTCGGCTCAGGTCCAGTGTGCAAGCAATCCAACCACTATCCCCATCCACAAGAGACAGTTGCTTAACCTCTAATCCAGAGCGTCCTATTCAATGAAACTTCATTCCCTTTTCTTGCCCGGGGACCCGCGGGCCATTGGAGGAGCCTTGGTCGGCACGAGCATCTGCAGCCACGAGCGTCGATCCGCGGGTTTTTACGTGAGTAGGAGAGAGTCGATGACAGGCACAGCAGAAGCCAGGGCGTTGAGACGGCGCGACGCACCTCGTTCTTTGTCATGATCATAACCACGAAGCAGCACAACCCGGCCGGCAGGTAGAGAAAGTGCAAGCAAAAAGAGAGGCCGACGAGTGAAAGAACCAGTAAGAGCTGCAGGCGCGGTGCGCGCGACCACAACATGCGCTCACGCGCCCACAGGAAGAAGCCAAAGAAGGCGGCGCCGACGGCAAACACCCGCGGGTCACCTTTGTCGTAGGCGCCGTACATGGAGAGCACGATGACACCCATGTTGGCGAGGTTGGCTATGCTGAACATGAGTTCGCCTGCAGCTTTCGTCACGCCCTTCATTGTTGCGCCTCGTTTTTCGGCATCATTGACCGCGCGCTTGGCGGCGCCGAGTGAAAAATCGGACATTTTTGTCCTCGCTAGGCTGTTCAGTTCCTACAAGTCAAATCAAGTCAAGTCAAGTCAAGTCAAGTCAAGTCAGCGGTCACCCCTACGCTCATCACGCCACAAGTACATGTACAAATAGCTTGTTGAGGGGTGGGGGAGTAACTCCTACCCCTAACATGATACAAGAGGTGGGGGAGTAAGTGCACGCGCCACATTCTCAACAGAAGGCCCACAAGTGTTTGTTTTTGATTCGACTTACATGTATCGACAGCCAAGGGGTTGAACTCGACGCGCAGGAAACTCGGATCTCCATACTCGCTCATACTGTCTCGCTCATACTCGTTCAGCCTTTACGCTGCAACGGGCCGATAAGCCGATCACCTTACGATCGTCGGCGGTAAAGGGGCCGCGGGCGGGGCCGCGGGTTCGCTGGGGGCGGCCTCTTCTGAGTCGGCCGTGGGGTTCGGTCGGCTGAGTGGGGTCGGCTCCGCCCTCTCCGCGGTCGTGCGTGTGCGTTGGTGAGTCTGCAGGATGGTTGTGTCTTGTGAGTCTGTGTGAACTGTGATCCGTGTGTCCATGTGTCCCGTGTGTGTCCCGGCTCCCCCCGGTGTTTATGAACCGATAAAAGCATAAATTTCATAAATGGTCATGACAAATGGTATGAGTTCAATATGAGCTCCGACCTCTCGTGCTTCTGATAAATATAAGAGCACATGTGCAAATACATGTACATACCCGCGCGCACGCCGCACCGGGATGCGTGATGTAACGGATGCGCGAACATGCCGACAACCCGCCCCCGACGCCGCAACCGGCACCAGAACGCCCCGCACCGGCTGCACCGCACACGCCCTGGACCCACTTCCAGCGCCACCACACAGTACCCTCTCCGCTCGCTCGTGACCCCCACAGATCATTACGACTGATGACACACTGCCCACGCGGGCACAGAAGCAGAACCTCACAGAACAAGATGCGATTGATTTCCATTGTACGCTCACTCATCGCCACCGCGCCGCCATCATTGCGGCGACCAGAGACGGTGGGCCGTCTCCAACTTCAGCGCCGGCGCCGGCGCGAGCAAAGACATCCGCCTTTGGAAGGCGGCGGGGCCGGGGTTGGCGTGGTACGGCCCCCCAGTGGCATAGTCATACACGTGCGCCCCGGCGCAGTCGTGCTCGAACAGGTTGTTGCCCGTGCCGAGCGGCCCCTTGTTTGACTTGCGCACAATGTTCATGAAGCCCTCCTGTCCCCATTCCGAGCCCCATGAGTTGCGAATGGTCCAGTAGTCGTTGCCCTCCGGGTCCGTTCCCCAGCCGACGACGCCGATCACGTGGTTCACATAGCCAGTGGAGTTCTCCTGGAAGGTACCAGTGATGCAGTGCGCGCCCGCCACTGCCCTTGTCGTATTGGACGACGCTGGCGGCTCGAGGCAATCGGGGCCGTACCCATGCTCCATCTTATCAGTTGCGATGATCCCACAACTGATCGGGCCGTTCTCGATGATGTCCTTCATCATGCCGTGCTCGCCGTAGACCCCGTACGCCGGGCTGGACCAGAGCCGATCGTACGACGTAATTGCCCAGCACCGTGCCTTCTCGTCGCAGCTGTAGCAGTCTGGGCGCGCCTCAATCCGCGCAGTCTCATTGTATCCGATGAGACTCTCGGAGCACTGCATGTTCTCCGCGATGTACGAGCTGCAGTCGTCGTGCGGGATGCCGTACTTCGAGGCGTATTCGAAGACCATCGCATCGTCACCGCCTTGGCAAGTGCCACATTGCACCCTCTCGTTGCCGCAGCTGAGCACGTTCTGCACCGAGAGCGCGATCGAGTGCACCGGCTGCGTGGGTCGAGTCCGGTACTGTAACACATTCCACCGATCCGCAAGCACAGTGGTGGCCGCGAAGGCCCAGCACGAGCCGCAGTACCCTGGTGCATGCAAGGGCAGGATGCCAGGGGGTCAGCGGAGAGAAAAGGAATGTCTCGTGGGCACCAAAGGGATGTGACGCGGAGTGTGCTTTAGGGAGCGAGCGAGCGAGCGAGAGCACACACGATAGCGGCAGGGGGTCGGAGAGCGGGCCACGGCACATACTTGGGATGTGCTGATTGCGCTGCATCGTGAGGAGGTCAATCTTGTCTCCGTTTGGCGTTTCAAAGGCCCGCCATGAGAACTCCTTGGGCAGCGCTGGCTCGATGGCGTGCACGTCCGCAAGCAGGGTCGTTGAGGCTCTCCTCCTCTGCAGGTGCTCATTTGACTCTTTCTCCGCATGTTCCCGCGCCATCCTGGCCCACAGCGCTTCCGTGCGCTTGAGTTCGCGGGGGCGATCGTACAAGTTCGTGATGAACGCCTTCATGTCGTCCGTGTCGATCTTGCCTCGATCCTTCATGTCCTCGTCCACCTTGGCAAACGCCGCCTCCAGGCCTGTGTCTGTCTTCTCCATGCCCTCGCCAAAGAGCGCCTGGAAGGCCGCGGGTACGCCCGCGGGAAGTGCCCGGTCCTCTGGAAATTTCAGACTCTCAAAGTTCTCCTTCCATACGATGCCCAGGGCCAGAAAGAGGAAATGCATTAGGCGATCGAAGATCCTAATCGGGACACATTCCATATCAGGACAGGCACGACCTTTTCAACTGTGAGTTGGTATCTTCTCGGGCTGGCGGCCCGGCATATTACATGTATGAGCTGTCGAGGGCTACGCCGTCGCCCGTCGTACGCCCGTCGGGGCGCAGGCCCTCGTCGAGCCAGGCGGAACGCATTATAGGAACGCATGCCGCAACTCGCTCGCCGCTAACATACGACGAGGACAAGTAGGAGGGTGGAGGTGAGGGTGGAGGACGTTCCCAAGCTCCGGCTCACAGCCGTTTCACAGAGATACTATGTTTCACAGAGATACTATGTAGCTGTTACAATGTATAACAATGTATCTCTCAGGGGGGGTCGGGGGGGTCGTTCTTCGAATGTTCGAAACACGAAAGGGGTTTGTGTGCAAGTAAGCGGGCTCCGTGAAGCGCTCCCCCATAAGAATATTCTTTTGCCATGCTGTGCATGCAAACCTAATGTGACGAGGCATTCCGCGTTTCCCCATCTTAGGATCTTTGGGCCGAGAACAAGAAGAAACTGCCAAACTGTCCACAGACAACTGACGCATCGTTTCTGGAGCGGTCTCGCATCTCTCCTGCGCGCGATGGCCGCCATCTTCAAGGCGCTCCGTTCGAAAGGAAACAAAAGGAACGCCAAGGTTGCTGCCGAAAACGCTCGTCGAGCAGAGGAGGACGACGATCACTTCAAACTCCCCAGCGCGGTTCAAAACCCTGACGAGATCCCCGAAGGCATCTCAGAAAGGGTCTTCAAGGCCTTCCAAAAGTGTGACAGGGATGGAAGCGAGAAGATCGGCGCGGAGGAGCTGGTGGTCTGCTTCGAGGAGCTCGGTCGGGGCGTGTCGGTGTGGCAGGCTAAGAAGCTGATCGCTGAGTGCGGCCCGCTCATCAACGCAAGCCTGGAACTGATTGACTCTGCAGGGCGCTGTAATGCGATCGACGTGTTTGGCTTCTCCAAGCTGATGGCAACGCTCGAAATCTTCCAGCCAACCGAGCCCTTTTTGGAGCACTCGATTCTGGGCCATGACCATCCGCTGCCGTATCAGCGGCTGGTACGCACCGTCTACACGAGTAACAAGGCTGTGTTTGGCGTCGCCTTGATCATCATTGCCAACTTCGTGATCAACATCGTGGAGAAGGAGATCGATGCCGACGTCAACAATCCCCAATACACAGCGGTCTGGGATGGCCTCGACGTCTTGTTCAACTATCTCTTCTTGATCGAGCTGCTGGTCAACATGTATGGCTTCGGCTTCGGCGGAGCGTTTTGGCGGAGCGGGTGGAACGTCTTCGACTTCATCATCGTGGCGGTGGGTATTCTACTGATGACGGGCGTCGACCTGGGCAGCATGAGCAAGCTCAAGCTGCTGCGAGCGTTCCGCGTCTTCCGCCTCTTCAAGCGGATCAAGTCGCTGAACCAGATCATCATGGCACTGCTGTCTGCCGTACCGGGCGTCTCGAACGCCTTCTTGATCCTCTTCATCTTCTTCTGCATCTACTCCATCCTCGCCGTCGAGCTCTTCCGCGACTTTGGCGCGAACGGCACGTACACGGTGAACGACCTCAGCGACGCGTGTAGGCAAACAATGGTCGTCAACGAGAACGTGGCCGATATCAGCCGTATCAATCGCGACGGCGAGTGTAGCCACATCAACGACGCGTACACGCCACGTGGCTACACTGCTGGGATAGAATACTACGGCACCTATTCGCGCGCAATGTTCACGATGTTCCAGGTGATGACGGGTGATTCATGGGCAGAGGGAGCTGGCACTGGACGGCCGCTGACGTTCGGGCTGTACCAAAAGAGCACATTCACGGTGGGCACGTTCTTCGTCTCCTTCGTAATCCTGACGAACATGGTTCTCACCCAGGTCGTCGTCGCCGTGCTCCTCGACAAGTTTGTCGCGCCGCCGCCCGCGGGCATGCCGGACAAGGATGTGCTTGATCTCATCCAATTCGTCAAGGCAGAGCAGTACGCGGTCCGGGCGGTGCGTGCGATGAAACACTACGTCCTGGCGCGCGCGCTGCGCTCGTGGATCGATTCGCGAACTCCGAGCGCTTTGGCTGGCCAGAACCACCACGAGGGCGACGAGGACGAAGAGCCAGAGCCAGAGCTCCGGGTAGAGCCCCCGCCGCCGGCAACCAGGAGCGCGAAGGAGTACCTGATGATGCACATGCAGGAGGTCATCCCCAAGGAGACTCCTACCCAGGCCTTCTTGAGGCGCGTTGACAGCCTTGAGCACTCGCTGCTGCGGTTCGAGGAACAGCTCAAACAACTACTCGCACACAAAGCGAAGTCAAAGGTATAACGAGGACCTCATTCAAAAAGATGAGCATCCCGACGGGCGCGAAGAACTCATGTGAGGCATGAGTATGCACGTAGGAACGGGGAAGTATCCGGATACGCCCAGCCAGTACGGTACAAGCTCAAGCCGGGTGACGGGGGGTTTCCTATACAAATTGGGGGGAGTTTCCTATACAATACGTATCCTGATGTATCCTACATGTATCCTGAATGTATCTTGCATGTATTTCGATGTGTCCTATCAAGATACATCAAGATACATCAAGATACATCAAGATACATTTGTATCTGTCACTTTGGCTATGATGATGGCATCGAAACATTCCCCCAACCCCCGAGATATGTATCCTGCATGTATCCCGCATGTATCCCGCATGTATCTCGCATGTGTCCAGCATGTATCTTGATTACCACTGAGGATACATGTATCCCGCATGTATCCCGCATGTATCCCGCATGTATCCCGCATGTATCCCTTCATATCAGATACATCTCTCTCCGGATGCATTTGAGATACATGTATCTCACTATGTATCTCACTATGTATCTCGGATGTATCCTGTATGTATCTTGATCACCTCTGAGGATACTGATGAGGATACATGTATCATGCAACATGCATGTATCTCGCATGTATCTTGCACCTCAGATACGTACCTCTTTGCATACATTTGAGATACATGTCTCTCATGATGTATCCCTGATGTATCCCGCATGTATCCTCTATGTATCCTGGAACCACTGCAGATACATGTATCCCGCATGTATCCCGCATAAATGCTTGCATGTATCCCACATATATTCGTCATGACGCGTCCAAGTTACATGTATCGTGATTTTGTATCTCGGTGTATCCTAATGTATCGTGATGAAGAGTCCAAGATACACGTATCCTGATGTATCTTGACATGTATCCAGTGTGACACCAAGGAAGCGCCCAAGATACATGTATCGTAACGTATCTCATGTGTATCCCAAAATGTATCTTGGACTCGTTTGGGATACGTGTTAAATACATGCAAAATGTCAAGATACATGTATTCTCTTGGATTGTAACAGAACATGTAAGATACATTTAAGATACATTTGAGATACATCAGGATACTTTCGGGATACATGTATCCTGCAGGATACATACAGGATACATGCAGGATACATATAGGATACATCAGGATACGTATTGTATAGGAAACTCCCCCCAATTTGTATAGGAAACCCCCCCTAACCCAGCTCAAGCCAGCACCACGGTGTGGCTGTGCCCCTGTGCCCGTCGCAAATGGATATTGGTGCCTGTCTGTGTACAACATGGCAACATGTTGGAGGCCATGGGTGATGTAATAAACTAGGTCGTGTTATGATAGTACAGGAACAACTCTCGGAACCCCGTTGGGGGAAGCAGGCTCAGGAAAAAGTAAAAGAGGAAAATTGTAAACTGTCCGAGGGAAAAATGAGTTGTTTCGTGTCGAGCTGTGCGAGCGTTCACAGCCAATGTTTATAATTCGACACCCAAGACACCGGACCGGCGTACGTACACTCACAGCTGCTACAATTTTGCGACAAGTGTGCATGTTTGTGTTCACAGCACTCGGCCGACAAAACTCCCCCGATGCAATCCACGGCGCAGGTCGAGGCCGAGGCGTACGCCTTCCGCCAGCTCGTAGCACACCTTCAGGCGCGCACCGACGTGCAGAACATCGAGCTCATGATCCTTTCGGGATTCTGTCGGAACTGCCTCTCCAAGTGGTACCATGTCGGCGCTGCACACGCCGGCGTTGGCCTGAGCTATGAGGATGCGTGCGAGCGCGTTTACGGCATGACGTACAACGAATGGAAGACGACGCACCAGTCCAAGGCGAGCGATGAGCAGCTTCTGAGGCTCGAAGAGACCAAGGCACGCCACGCAAAGCACGAGAAGCCTCCTCCAGTTGCGGTGGCACCTCAGGCCGCGGCGTCCTCGCCCGCCCTTGCAGCTCCGCCGCCGCCGACTATGACGGCTTCGGGCGGCATTTCGAATGTGTGCTGCGTGCCCGAGGACGAGCTGGCCGCCGCATGCGCTCGGCCGGCACTGCCCGCTCCCGCGTTGCCGCCGCCACCACCGGCGGCACCCGTGCCGATTCGGTTGGGCATCCTCACGGTATCGGACCGCGCCTCGGAGGGCGTGTACGCCGACCTCTCTGGCCCCGAAATTGCGAACGCCATGCAAGCATTCGCGGCCAGCCCCGCTGGCGCTGGCTGGCGGCTAACTGTCGTCCGCACCGTCTGCGTGCCGGATGACATCGATGCCATCCGTTATGTGCTTCGCACGTGGAGTGAGCGGCCAAGCGACACGGCACCGACGGGAGCTGGCGCGGCCGCGCCAGCGGGTTGCGCGCCATGCAACCTCATCTTGACCACCGGCGGCACTGGCCTCGCGGCGCGCGACGTGACGCCCGAGGCTACGCGTGCGTTGCTCGAGCGCCCTACCCCGGGCATCACCGAGCTGTTGCTGCGCGAGTCGCTGCGCGTGGAGCCGCTCGCGGCGCTCTCGCGCGCGGCAGCAGGGCTGCGCGGCGAGACGCTCATCGTCAACCTGCCCGGCCGGCCCAAGGCCGTGCGCGAGAACCTCGCCGTACTCATGCCCCTCCTCGGCCATTGCCTCCTCAGCCTCTGAGCGGTTGCGGGTTGGTAGATGGTGCGGCTTCTCGTGTGCCCCTGAGCACGGTCGCGCACACATCGACACACATTACTCCCTTAGCGCGCGCGCGCCCACGTGGCGGCCAATAATGAATAATGGTTAAGGTAGTCCGCTCATGATTACTGAGTACATGGGGCGGGCGAAAACGCCAGCAGATCTGTGATCTCCCCGCGCCGAGACCCGGCCCGGCTGCGCGACCTTCGCGCCCAGACGGCCCATGCTTCGCCCGCGCCGCGCGGCGTGCCGCCGCCCGGACCGGAGCCGTCTTGCGTGCGGTGTCCGCGTGCCGGCAAAGCGCAATTCTTTGCCACGCCAAAGTGCCAATTGCAAAGTTGCTAAAGAATGCGCGCAGAACAGCAGGTAAGCCGCATTAATTTACTAGCAATAGCCACCCCCCGGACGACAACAAGCATGCGTGCGAGTGTGTGCAACTTGCACGCGGCGTGAGTGATGCACACACCCACACGCCACACGGTCACCGCGACGATACACCCACACGCGACACATACAGATACACCTCACACGTGATCTCATCGTGTCCACCTGATGCACAGTGCAGAGCATCCTATACGCGCTCACGCGCGTTCCCACCACGGACGGCTATCCACAGCCTGGCCGCGCCCACCATAGCTCATCGCATACTCGCGCGTGTCCTGGTACAGAGGGCGACCGTTGTCGTAGCCGCCGCGGCGCTCGTCGTAGCTGCCGTAGCCGCCGCCGCGATCCCCATACGACATCGCACCGGCGCCAACCGGATCATACCAGCGCTGGTCGTCGTAGCCATGCAGGCTCGTGCGCCCGCGGCCCATGCCGCCGAGGCCGCTTTGGCCGCCGCGATCGCCGCCGTAGCCGTAGCCGCCGATGCGGCCGCCCAACACGACGCGATCATCGTACCCCGGGCGTGCAAAGGTGCGCGGGATGACCGAGGCGGTGAGCGGGAACTCAATCGGCCCGTTGTTCACGATGCGCACGACGTGGCCATAGCCAGGCGTCTCGAAGGTGCAGACGAACGGACGATTATACCCATCGTCCTCCTCGAGGTCGATCGACTGTTTCACGTTGTCTGGCCCCTGCAGCAGCTCGATACGTGCCTGGAGGTTGCGCCCCTCGGTGCTCAGAATGACCTCGACGCTCTCGACCTCGGGCCCGAAGGGAAAGCTGCGGATCGCACCTCCCTGCACCGTCACGGATGGGATTCCACCCGATTGTTGGATGGCTCCCACTCCGGGGTATCCGGACGGCGAGACGCTGCCATACCCGCCACGATGAGGCCCGCCGTAGCCGGACAGCTGCCTAACCGAGGCCGCCATCGGGAATTCGAGTGGCCCCCGATTGCGGATGGAGTACGAATGCCCATTGGAGCTGTGAGGCGTCTCGAGGGAGCGGAATGGACGGAGATAGCCGTCATCGCTGTACACACGCATCTTTCGAGGCGTGTAGCCAGGGCCTTGCCAGAGCTCGATGTTCGCTTCGAGCGGCCGCCCGTCGGTGTTCATGAACACCTCGCTCTCGCCCGGGTATTGCGAGCGCTTGCTCCACGTACGGCGTGCACCACCCTGTACGACGTTTGCTGATTGCGATGGGTAGGACGGACCCCAGCCATTTCCTCGCGCAGCGGCACGCTCAGCGGCACTGCGCAGCTGCATTATCACCGGCGCTGCGGCCGGTGCAGGCAGCCGCAGCGCCGGGCTCGTGAGCAGCGCAAAGGACGTGAGCATGACGCAGAATCTGTGTTTTTCCTCGTATTGGAGAATCTTTACACGCATTCATCTTACGTGCGTTCCGTCAACGCTTCGAAATCCGCACGCTGGACCTTGGGCGTCTGTCCTTTGTCTCCCGCCGCCAGTAGCTTTACAGCTTACTGCTGCGCATGCTGAACGTTGATGTAACGGTTGATAAGTGTAAGTGCAGAGGTTGACTTACCGGGGGGTAGAATTCTTACAGGGAGGAGTTTGTGAGGTGGTAATGGTGGTTAGGACAAACGGCTATCCTCGAAAGAAAACGCTATCCGAGAGCGGCGGCGAGCACATGAATCAACTACGAACCCTCGCTTTCAGCGCCGACACGATCTCTTTGTACCGCCTGACGCACTCGGCGCGTGTCTTACCAGGCACCTGCTCGGCGATGCGATCCCACCGGCCAGGGCCGATGGAGGCGGGCACGAGCTTAAGCGCCGTCTCGAGCGCCATCTGCTGCTCAACGGTCCACACGTCTGCCCAGGTTGCTGGCGGTGCGTGCGGTGGGGTGGACGACACAGCTGAGGGTGCGGATGGCGTGGTCGATGCGATCCGAACCGTTGCTGTCAGTGCTGGAGCCACGATAGGGGCACTAGCAGCAGCTTGTACAGTTGCCGGCGCGATCGATCCAAAAGGTGCCGCCGAGCCCGTGCCTTGCATGTCCGTCGCCACCTTCGCCACGGCCGTCGCCGCCGCCGCCGCTCGCATGTCCGCGGCCACATTTTCACCTCGTTGCTTCTCGAGAGCCTTGCGCAACTCCTTGACACGATGTGTCACCTCGTCCGCAGTGCGCTGGTGGCACGGCGCCGCCAGCTTGTTGATCATTTCGGCCACCTTTTGCCACCGATCGGGCACGCCGCCTGGGACCTTGACCATCGCCTTGGACAGGAGATCACCCTCCTGCTCCGTCCAGGCTGGCCGGCGGCTCCGAGCCAGCGGCGGCACCGCCACTCCGGCCGCTGCCTCCTCCTCTTGTTGCGGCTGCACCTCTCGAGACTTGCACGCGGCCACGGCGGCCTGCAGCAGCGCTGTAACCCCGGGTACAGCGGTGTGAACATTCACAGTCTCGGGCTCGGCGTCCACACGAGCTAACGCTGCGTCCACTTGCTCGCACAGCGCACTCAGCGCCACCGCGTCGAGCTGCGCAGTGAGGAGAGTCACCAGTGACGAAGCCATTTCGTCCGCCAGGCCTGCATGCGCCGCGCACACGAGTGTACGAAGTCGCGTGCGCTGCTTGCGGAGCAGACGAGCCTGAGCATCGTGCTGCCGCTTCTTTTCGATCAGCTCAGACCGTTCGCGCTCCGCCTGCGCCTCTGCCTCCTCTGCCGCCTGCCTCTCAAGCTCTGCCTTGGCGCGTGCTGCCTGCTCCTGGGCCTCTGCCGCTGCAGCACGCTCCCTATTGTTGCGCTCCTTCCACTCACGCGCAGCATGCTGCTTCTGCGCAATGACCGCCTCCCAGCGTTTTGCGGCCACCGCAGCTTTCGCTTCCACCTCGGCCTCCGCCCTGGCGCGTCGTCCCTCGCGCTTCTTCTCCAAGCGACAAAACCTGCAGTCGCAATTCTGGCCGCACCTCTGAGGCTCGGTGTACCCACCGAAGCCGCCGCCGAACCAGCTGCTGCTCCACCAGCTGCTTGAACGTGGGTCGGCAGCCGCCTGCTCACGCCACGTATCGTCTGTCGCAGGGTCGTCAAAACCGTCCGACTTCCACCTCTGAAAGCGGCTCCAAGCCTCTCCAACGGTCTGAAATTTGGCGGTGGCGCCCGGATCGCCCGGACAACGATCGGGGTGATGTATCAGAGCAAGCCGTCGGTACTTGCTCTGCGCGTCCTCAAGCGCGCAGCACTTGTCGCAGCCAAGGATCACGCAGGCGTCGTCCAAGCGCATTTTTTGTGAAACACAAGACACAGAGACACGACCCTGGCGTGAATTTGTTGGTGTGAACGTTGACACGAGACAAGCGTCGGAGACACACGGGCGTCGGCGCGTGATTCCTGATGGTGTGTACTTGTGTGTGAATGTATGAAAGTTGAAACCCTCGACCCTTGTTTATTCCCTTGAACCCTCCCAACCTATAGAGGCTCAGGTGGCTCACAGTCGAGACAGAGTCGGGCACACGGTGACAGTCAGGACACAGCGATTCAGTAGGTTCCTACGCGTGGTGCTCGAAAAGCCCCCCTCCTTTCAAGTGCTTCCTGCTAAGTTCCCGATTTGGACGTTGGACGGAATATACAAAAAGTGTTTCCCATTTATAAAAGTTCACTCGCCAAATGCGCGTCTTTGCGTTGTGCCCCACCCTCGCGACAGGTGCGGGTCTGCAGCCGGTCCGACGTTCGTGCGCACGCGCAGGGCGAGCACGCCGAGCGCAGAGTGAAGGCCGATGTCGCGGTTGACGCAGGAGCCGGGTGAATCGCTGCCGCCTTCACCGCCGGTTCAGGAGCCTTCATCGCCTTCATCACTGCCTTCAGCGCCAGGCTTGCCACGGATTAGGCGGCCGCATCCAGCCTCTATAGAAGTACCGCTAGGACCCAGTGCTGCTCTGCCGCCACCTCAGCGACCACTGCAGCCATCCAGGAGTCCTCCCAGCCTGGTTCCGCCTGCTGCAGACCCTTCGGCTTCGGAAGAAACGTTATTGACGCCTTCACCGCAGAAGCGCAAGAGCATTTTTAAGGTGTTGTCAGCAAAGGAGCGGGTTGCGCAGCTGCGCATGGAGACTGGGCACAGTCCCTTTGACAGCCCATTAGCGCCAGGGCCCGTTCCAGTCGCAGGAGGGTCGGCTGCGCCGGCTTCTGCTGCGTGCACGAGTGCAGACGTTGAGGTGGGACTCGTCCTCGTGCCGCCTCCGATTCCCGAAAACAACTGCCTACGAGTGGCATACGATTGGGTCATCGATTGGATTGATGACTTCCTCTCGAGCTCGTTATGCAGTTATTTGTTTGTCGGGGCGATTATCTTCGCCGGCTTGGAGCTTGCCGTACAAGTCGTTCAAAGTAGTTCGGATGGCGATGGGGCTGCCGCCCTCCCGAGCGATGTGGGCATCATTGGCATGCTCGGCTACGAGGCCGACAAAATGTTCGAGTGGGGTAAGAAGCATCCGGTCGCCCTCCTCTCCCTCAACTTTGGCATCGCGTTTGCGGTGGGCACCTTCGTCCTCTTCCTCAAAGACATGACAGATTGGTGGGAGGCCCGCCAGATTGCTGCGCAGGATGAGAAGCGGCAAAAAAAAGGCTATCAGCGGCTCAGCGAGGCGGACGAGGGTGGCAAGGTGGAGGGTAGCAAGCTGAGCCCCGAAAAGCTCGCCAGAGAGCTGAGACGCAACACCGATCAGGTAGAGGAGCTCGAGATCAAAGTAAAGGTCTACAATAAGGCGACATCGGAGCAGGCCATCGACGCTCGCAATCGCCTCAAGATCCTGAAGGCACGGGGCAACGAGCTGCGCTCCATCCTGCACGGAGGGTCCTCTGAAAAGGAGGAGACGAAAAAGAAGAGTACCAACGGCCAGACGGACCTCGTCAACGTGGTGCTGGGCAGCGCCGTCTGCCAGATCTTAGCACGCTCGGGCCGAGGGTTGTTGGTGGTTGGCCTCTACTTCGCCGACGTATACTCGGACTTGAAGGTCATCGTGCTCCTTTATACGACGGGCAACTATCTATGGTGCGCGATGTCAGCCTCGATACTCATCGTCCAGTTTGGAGTCGTCTACTTGCGCGTGCTTCCTTACCTTCGCTCCACCTTTGGTCGCGACCATCCCATCTACCTTCTCTTCATGATATTCGGCTTTCCTCTGGGGCTGTTTGTGTTCGACATCCTCATGTTCCTCGAACCCTTTGGGCTACTCGCTGTGCTACCCATTCCCGACTGGCTGCGCCAGTTCGTGCCAGCCTACAAGGCGACGCGCATCATCACCGAGGTGCTCGTTGAGAGCTTGCCGCAATGCCTGCTGCAGGCATGCATCTACATCATCATCCTCCACAACGAGGAAACCGGCACAGTCACGCACTCTCAGTCGCTCATGCTGCCCTTCATCTCGGCGCTGCCCGTCTCCATAATTGTCTCTACGCTCGCCTCTGAAATGACGTGGATCGAGCTGGTACAAAGCGCGCGGCAGGCAGGGCTCACGGTGATCGCGAAGGGCATCCAACTGTGGAACGTGGGCGCAGGGCTGCCGCTGGACGCGCTCAAAAAGGGCGCGATCATGGAGTGGACCTGCTCTTATGAGCTTGACCCATCAGAGGTGCTGCCGCTCATCGATGCGCTCATCCAGAACTCGAGCCTCACACACCTTGACCTCTCGGAATCGGGGCTAAAGTTTGGCCACGATTGCATAGGATCGGCGGAGAGTGGCGCGCCGCTGGTTGAGGCGATGGCACGCTCGCAGGCAACGCTCAGCAGCCTCAGGGAACTTGTTCTGACCAAAAAGAGTGGATATATCATCCCCGTGGAGGCCCTGCGCGAGGGGCGAGATAAGGCGATGGCCACGATGCGAAAGCAGCGCTTCATGAGCTCGGGCGGCCCATGGCGCGAGGAGATTTTCTTCATGGGTGATCTGATGCGCCGGGTCGTGGAGGGCACGCACGGTCCCGAAAGCTCGGTTGAGATTCACAAAGCTGGTGACGAGATCGCCAAGATACTGTCCGAGGGCAGGAAAGGCCGGTTGAGCAAGGATGAGTGGGAGAAGTCGATCACACAGCTCATTTCTGACGGCTGGATGCGCCGGGGCCACCTAGCGAGCTTGGTCTGCGCAGAGGCGCTCCGCGACGTCGGCTTCAAAGTGGGCGAGCTCAAGTTAAAGGCCTTCTCGCTCTTCGAGCTCAGGCAGGGCGGCTTCACCGCGACCGAGATGAGGGAGGCGGCGCACATGGCGGCCGAGCTGGGTGAGGTGGGCTTCACCGCCGCAGAGCTCAGAAAGGGTGGGTACACGGCGGCGCAGCTCAAGTCGTCGAAGTACTTTTCTCTCGAGGACCTCAAGCATGGTGGATTTACCGTCAAACAGCTCAAGGGCGTCGGGTATCAGGCTAGTCAGCTCAAGGAGAGCGGCTTCACGCCCACTGAGCTGAGGCAGGGCTCGTTTGTGGCCAAGGACCTCAAGCCGCTTGGGTACACCGTCGAGGAGCTCCGGCGGGCCAAATTTTCTGCGATTGACCTGCGCAACGTCCACTTTGAGCTGCTCGAGCTCAAAGGTGGCGGTTATGACGCGACTGAGTTACGCAATGCCGGGTACAGCGCGACCGAGATGAGGGTGGCCGACTTCATGGCAGGCGACCTGAGGGTCGCCGGCTACGGCGCGGGCGAATTGAAGGCGGCGGGCTACAATGCGGTAGAAATGAAGGAAGCGCAGTTCACTGCCAAGAAGCTTAGGCCCGCCGGGTACATGGCAACTGAGCTGCTCGCTTCACAGTGGTCCGTCGAGGTGCTCAAGGGCGCGGGGTACACGGCCTTGGAACTCAAGGAGGCGGGATGTCTGGCGGCTGAGCTGCGGGCGGTGGCGTACCCGCTGACCGAGCTGCGTGCCGCCGGCTTCTCGGCACATGCGCTGCAGGAGGTGGGCTATGGTGCCGAGGAGTTACGGGCCGCAGGCGCGTCGCTCGCCGACCTCACGGGCGCGGGTGCGTCTGTGGCGGACCTGAAGGCTGCAGGCATCTCTGCAATTGGCCTCAAGGTGGAGGGCATCACGCTGGAACAAATGAAGGCTGTGGGATACTCGGCCAAGGAGCTCAAGGCCGCGGGCTTCACGCCGATGCAGCTGCATGCGGCGAACTTTGAGGCACGCGAGCTCACATCCGGCGGATTCTCGGCAAATGAGCTGCGCCTCGCTGGATACACGTCCGCATCTGAGCTACGGGCGGCCGGCTGCACGGTGCGTGAGCTCAAGGACGGCGGCTTCCTGGCTCAGGACCTGAAGGCCGGAGGCTTTACGGCGGAGGACCTGATGGCTGGTGGGTTCCTCTGCAAGGAACTCAAGGAAGGCGGCTTCTCAATCGACCAGCTCAAGGCGGCGGACGTGACCGCGTCGACGCTGCGCAAGGCTGGCTTCACCGCGAGGGCGATGATGGAGGTGGGTTTCTCGGCGCAAGAGCTCAAGGACGTGGGGTACACCGTCAAGGACTTGTACGCTAGCGGGCATGGCTTCAGCTGCCATGAGCTGCGAGTGGTCGGCTTCAGCGCCAAGATCATGCGCGGCGTGGGCGCTACCGCCAAGCAGCTGATTGCGGCCAATTTTACGTTGGACGATCTCAGGAGTGCGGCCTTCAAGCCCAAGGAGTTGAGGGCCGTTGGCTACACCGCGCTCCAGCTCGACCAGTCCGGCTTCACCGCCGCCGAATTGAAGGCCGGCGGATACTCGGCATCAGATCTCAAGCAGACGAGCTTTGACGCACAGGATATGATCCAGGGAGGCTATACTGTTGAGGAGATGCGTCTCGGCGCGTATACCGCCGAAGAGTGCAAGCAAGCGGGTGCAACAGCCAAGGAGCTCAAGACAGGAGGGTTCAACGCAACTGATTTGAAGGCTGTCGGCTGCACGGCCGAGGATCTCAAGGCGGCGGGATTCGCGCCTGTCGAGCTGAGGGAAGCTGAATTCACCGCCAAGGAGTTGGCCTTCGTCGGCTTCAACGGCACCCAGCTCAAGTTAGCGGGGTACAGCGGAAGGGAGATCAAGGATGGCGGCTTGTTGCAGCGCAACACGTTTACGTTCCAGGAACTCAAGACGGAGGGGTTCACCGCCAAGGAGCTCAAGGAGGAGGGATTCCTGCTCAAGGAGCTCAAGGATGGCGGATGCACCATGGTCGAGTTGCGCTTCGCTGGGTACTCGACGCGCGAGCTCAAGCACGCCGGCTTTACTGTGAAGCAGCTTCGGGAAGGTGGGTACACCGTTAAGGACCTGCGCTCCATTGGCGTGCAGGGCGACGAGCTCAGAGAGGGCGGGTTTACGGTGGAGGACCTCAAGGATGGCGGGTTCACAGCCACCGAGCTGCAGCAAATCGGATATACCATGAAGCAACTGCGCCAGGGAGGCTTCCAGGCACCAGCGCTCAAGGCATCGGGCTTTTCGGCCGCCGAGCTCAAGGCGGGAGAATTCTCGGCCAAGGAACTCAAGGCGATTGGGTACACCGTGATCGAGCTTCGGGCCGGCGGCTTCAGCGCGAAGGACCTCAGGGCGATTGGCATCGACGCGGCCAACCTCCGCGGCGTAGGCTTCACGGTGAACGAGCTGCGGAACGTTGGCTTCACTGCCACCGAGCTCAAGCTTGCGCGGGTTGAGCCCACCGAGCTGTACAATGCAGGGTTCTCTGTCAAGGAGCTTCGGCAGGTCGGGTTCACCGCGGCAGAGTTTCGCGCCTTTGCGTTCAAGGTGCCCGAGCTGCGCCTCTCAGGCTTCTCGGCGGTCGAGCTTCATGCGGTCGGGTTCAGCGCGGGCGAGCTCTACGATGGCGGCTACGGGCCCAAGGTGCTCAAGACGGCGGGTTTCACGCCTACCGAAATGCGCGAGGGTGGTCTGCTCGCATACCAGCTGCAAATGATCGGCTTCTCGGCCGTTGAGCTCAAGCACGGCGGCTACACGCCGGATGAGGTCAAGGCGGCGGCGTTCACCGCCGACGAGCTGAAGGCGGCTGATTTCACTGCAATCGAACTCAAGGCCATCGGGCTGACGGCCAAGGAGCTCAAAAAGGGCGGCTTCAGCATAGCCGAGCTTCGGAATGCCGGCTTTCCAGACTGGCAACTCAAGGGCCCTGGATTTTGACAGCGCCCTCTGCGATCTTTAGTGGTCAAGCATGTACTAGCGTCGACAAGTTGTACTTAGGTCCCGGGAGACGGATCATCTCAACATTTGTCAAGGTGTGAGAACAAGTCGAGTGTCAACAGATGTCGCGCACGTAGTGTGCACTGTGTCGGTCTGTTCGATGCTCGATGCCTCGATCCCTGACGATTGACCCCAACATTGCGTTGCCCCCGCAATCATACATTGCGGGCGGCAAGGTTTCGCACATTCCCTTCCTGCAGGTCGGTAAGAGCAGGTGAGCCTCAGATATAGAATGGTATAGCCTTCTTAAAATTGCGTGAAGAAAGGGCAGCATGGAGCATGGCGCGACGCGGCCTAGCGCGCCTACGAACAAATGTCCTAATGTGAAGGCTGAAGCAAGAGGAAGAGCGCAGCCACCGCGCACACCCGTCCGCGAGGTGGACCGCGCCCGCATGCGCGCCCGGAAGAACAGGCCTCTGGCCCCGCCACACCCGCGCGTCGACCGACCAATTGCGACCGACCACCCAGCAGCATCTACGGGCAGCGAGCGACAGGGATCACACTGTGCGCTGCGCTGGGAGAGCACGACCTCACGCGCTCGATATCGTAATCGAAAATCCTAAATCGATAGCAAAAAGGTGAAGGAGTCCGAGGGCACGAGGAGTCCGACGGAGAGAGCGAGTAATTAGTAATAACTTGTGTTGCACAGCGGCGCCGTCCCTTGAGACGGAGTGTGGGCGGGGGAACCGCGACATGACTGTCAGTTGACAGGTTGGCACTGTTGAGTGACTGATTGACAGGGTGGGTCCTTCGCCGAAGCCTTCGCGCCAAATTTTGTGGACGTGGTACCGGTACAAATCTGACAAAATCGCCCCGCCGATCCGATGGCGTGCGTCTCGGTGACCAATGTGTCAGTGCTCGACAACCCCGCTCGGTTCGACAACCCCTTCCAGTTCGAGGTGAGCTTCGAGTGCCTCGCGCCGATCAGCGAGGATATTGAGTGGAAACTCATCTACGTGGGCTCCGCTGAGAGCGACGAGTATGATCAGCTCCTCGACTCCGTGCTTGTGGGGCCCATGCAGGTGGGCGGCTACAAGATCGTCTTTCAGGCCGAACCTCCCGACCCGAGCAAAATCCCGCTGCACGATTTGCTCGGCGTGACCGTCATCCTGCTCTCATGCTTCTACCGCGACCGTGAGTTCATCCGCATTGGCTACTACGTAAACAGCGAATACGACTGCCTCGAACTCAACGAGGCGCCACCGGAGTACCCGATCTACGAGCGCATCGTGCGCAACATCCTGGCCGATAAGCCGCGCGTCACTCGCTACCAGATCGACTGGACATGATTCGAATAGGTGCGCGCTCATGTACCTCGAGCCTTTGAGATCCCTCCCAGTCGCCCACCAACCGCCGCCGCTCACGTGTGCCTTATCCACGCGTATCCGCTCGCAGTGGCCGCGCTGCGCACGATGTTTTATCGGAGACCAATTTCGGCTGATGAGTCCGCAGAAAACAGGAGGGCTGACTCTCATGCATGGGAAGTGTAATGCACCCCTCTGCATGCCCCTCTTGTGTCAGTTGAGGATAGAGTCACTGTGTCCAGTGATAGACACGTACCTACTTATGTTTCTATCATTACTTGAACCAAGACAGCCAACTCGAGAAGCTGCTCGACACGACGCCTTGTCGGTCGTGTGAATTACTGAATTTCGGCTTTTTTTCCGTAGTGTTGCGTGGAAAAGAAAAAAAAGAAAACGGCGCCGCAGGCGCCCCAGGGGCGCCAGGGAAGACTAGAGGAGACTTAGGATGATACTGTCGATACCTGGTAACACCTCGTGATCAAGGACGTGGCCGGTACCACGCTCCGCGGACTCATTCCTCGCGGCGTGGGCGGCGGCCGGGCTGCGAGGGCGGCGGCGGCGAGGGCGGCGGCGGCGAGGGCGGCGGCGGCGGCGGCGGCGGCGGCGAGGGCGGTCGGGCGGCGGCGAGGTCGGCGGCGGCGATGTCGGCGGCGGCGGGGGCGGCGGGGGCGGGGGCGGCGGCGGCAGGGGCGGCGGCGGCGAGGGCGGCGGAGGCGGCG
>Ga0210244_100733_pt1 | contig 29828 bp, 32 predicted proteins | sample ChrtobMetaP3_0mM_FD_155473 | JGI IMG/M metagenome (GOLD analysis project Ga0210244, IMG submission 155473) | Chrysochromulina tobin associated microbial communities from unialgal haptophyte culture, Seattle, Washington, United States - P3_0mM | ecosystem: Host-associated > Algae > Haptophytes >...
GACGAGGTTGCTCGTGAGCGGCAGGCCGACGCGTGCGCACAGCCGCGCGCACAGGACGCGCCGCGCCCGCGCGCGCCACGCGAGGCTCACGCCCTTGAGCGCGCGCAGCGTCGGCACGTCGGCGTCCACGAGGGCGTCCTCGAGGGCGTCCTCGTTGACGAGCTGCGTCGAGAGCCAGCACACGGGCACTGGCGGTGTGGGTGCGTCGGCCGCTCGCGGTGCAGTGGCGTCGTGCTGAGCGTCTTGCGTGTACAGCGGCTCCTCCGTCGCCGCCTGCCGCTCCGCCTCGGTGGGGAAGTCGCTTACGACGCCCAGCAGCCGCCCGAGCTCCGGGCCACTCTTGCCGGCGAGGTGGCCGGTGCACAGGGAACGCGAGAGGAGTCGCAGAAGCTCGACGTCCACGTCGAGAAAGTGCGCGCCGTGCAACAGCTGCGCGAGCTGCGCGAGCGAGCACCCCTCCAGCGCCCCGCCATCCTCCGCACCGCCCTCGGCGACGCGCGAGAGCGTGCGGAGCGCAGCCGCAGGCACCAGAGTTGCGAACGCCCCCTCGGCGCCGCCCGTGTCGCTCACCCAGTTGGCGAGCGCCGCCGATCGCGCCGCGGCCAAACGGGACCACGCGACCACCTCGCCTTCGGCGCTTCGCACCCTCACATCGCCGTCGTCGCCGACATAGCCGATGACGTCGCCGCCGCCCCTGTCACCGCCGCCGCCGACCCGACGTCGCTTCATGGATTGACTGTGAAAAGGCTGTTCATACTCTCGCTCCCCACTTGGTGGGCACGCAGGAATAGGTATTGAGGAGGGGCGTGGGCCTCCAGTATATCTGGAGTTCGTTGAGGTGTAGTCGTGTGGTCGGAACTGAGAGAGTGTGTTGATCTCGAGTTCTCGACGTTCAGTCTTCAGACACCCACACTAACGTAACATCTTCTTATGACCCTTTTCCTAAGGTGCACTGACGATGAAACTTGCCTTTCTGGTTCAGAACTAAGTACTGTTCATACCGGGCGGTCAAGGGGAGCCGCGGATGAGCCTCTTTGGCCCAGGGGGAATGATGAAACATCAAACAACGCGTGCCGGGACGCGCACGCGGTCGCGAGAAGCGCCGAGAGATTCAGATTGCAGATTCACACGAACGCCGGACTCGCCTCGCGCTTCGTGCTCGTCGCGCCGCGACCGCTGCGACCGCAGCTCCGAGGCCAGATCGCGCGCCGTACGGCCCTCGACCCGTCACCGGTCAGTCTCGCCGCTGCGCTTCACGTGTAACTAGCCTTCCCGACCACCGACATGGCGGCATCGTGATCGGGATCGTCGGGGTCGCGCCGTCCCGGCGAGCCGCCCGTCCCGTGCCCTGCACGCCTCGACACCTCCCTGCGATCTCCGTGCCGATCTCCGGCCGTGAGATTCGTCGATGGCGTCCGTGGCGGCGACGGCGGCGGCATTTGCGGCGTCCACAGGAGCTGCGGTCGCGGCGCGTGCGGCGTCCTCGGCGGTGGCTCGTGCGGCACAGAAGCCATGCCTTCCTGCGGGGCGGAAGGCATGCTGTCCTCAATCAAGCGAGCTGCCCGAGGCGTCATCGCGACCCCCCGATCCCCCGACATCCTCGATACGTCTAGAGGCCGCGCGCGCGCGTCGTTGTGGGCGTGAGCGCCGTGATGAGCGTCCAGGACGCTCGCCTGTGCTCTCGCCGCGGCCGCGGAGACGGATTCCTGATACCTGATGATGGATGCAATCAAGGGTGTCGTCAGAGGCAATCAGCGGCAATCAGCGGCCGCGGAGACGGATTCCTGATACCTGATGATGGAGGCAATCAAGGGTGTCGTCAGAGGCAATCAGCGGCAATCAGCGGCCGCGGAGACGGATTCCTGATACCGTTGGTGGACGACGAGGTGTGTGGCCGCGTCATTAGCCCCGTCATCCGCGTCATTAGCCCCGTCATTAGCGCTAGCCCCGTCATTTGCGCCGCCGCCGCCGGGCCGTCGCTCGTGCTTCGTCAACTCGTGGTCCTTCTTGAGCTTGTTCAGCGGCGGCGCGTTGAGGAGATTGCACTGAAGCCCCACGTCCTCAGTGCGCTGCTTGTGACGCGACCGGCGAGACGAGCCTAGTGGAGCCTCTGGGCTGTGGGAATTTTTGGGGCTGCTGCTGCGTCCCGCGCGGTCTTGTGAGGCGGCGGCGGCGGCGGCGGCGGCGGCGGCGGCGGCACTCTTCGGACCGAATTGTGGGGAGAGGACGGCGCCCGACGGGCCAACTGTGGAAGGAAGCACTGCTGTGGAAGCCGACGGGCCAACTGTGAAGGACGGGCCAACTGTGAACGGGCCAACTGTGGGGGACGCCGACTGGAAGGAAGCACTGCTGCCCGCATTCCGCAGCGAAATCCCACATTGGACAGCAAACCGTTGGAGGAGAGCGAGATCGTCACGCCCGAAACTACCCATCCCATGCAGCTTGTCATTCACCTGTAGCAGCGTGAGCAGCGAGTGCGTGAGTGAGCTGCACGCTCTCGGGCGCTCCGAGGCACTGTGAAGGGCAGTCCGAGGCACTGTGAAGGGCAGTCCGAGGCACTGTGAAGGGCAGTCCGAGGCATTCCCACAGGCACTTCGAGGCACTTCGAGGCAATCAGAGGCACTCTAGGACACCCCGATACAATCAGAGGCACTCTAGGATACTTCGAGGCAATCAGTGGTCATCAGCGGCCATCACCTGGATCACCGCGAGCACTCTTCCCACATGATGATGGAGGCAATCAAGGGTGTCGTCAGAGGCCATCAGCGGCCATCACCTGGATCACCGCGAGCACTCTTCCCACATGATGATGGAGGCAATCAAGGGTGTCGTCAGAGGCCATCAGCGGCCATCACCTGGATCACCGCGAGCACTCTCCCCACATGATGATGGAGGCAATCAAGGGTGTCGTCAGAGGCCATCAGCGGCCATCACCTGGATCACCGCGAGCACTCTCCCCACATGATCCAAGCATGGGACGCATAACGACGTCTCCGGACGCGAGCCCGTGCCCGAGTCGACGTTGAAGCCAAGCGAGGCGCGCTCGGCCGAGCCAGGCACCCCGATGAGCAGCGGGTGGCGTGAGCGCGCGCAATGGGCGGCAAAAGAGGTGCCTGTGGAGATGGGCTCGGGCACGCCGCCCTCGTGCCGCTTAAGGATCTCGCCGCGATCTCCCACCCGGTGCAGCGTGCCCGTCTCGTGCTGCACAAGGAAGGTGGCGGCGCGCTTGGCGCCGCAGATCGACTTGGCGGATAGCTGCATGTGCAGCAGGATACGCGCGAGCTGCAGGTCGCTGCATAGGAAGCGTGTCGACTCGAGCAGCAGCCCTACTTTAGAGGTGAGCGCCGCGAGTGTCTGCAGCCACGGCAGCAGGCGCGCGGGCGAGCCGAGCGCCGACTGCTGCAGGTAGTCGATGAACGTGGTCGTGTTGAGGTCGTTGTCGAGGAGCGCCTGCATGATCTCGTCCTCTGTGCGCTTGTCGAGCTCCGCGACGAGCGCCTGCGAGGCATGCGGCGGCCCGCTTGGTAGCGCCAGCAGCCTCGGACTGCGCTGCTTGAGCAGCCGCTGGCCGCGCCAGGAGACGTCCTGCGGCGTTGCCCGAGAGGCGTCGAAGAAGACTTCCGCGCTCGCGAGCGGCGTCGAGAGGCGCTTGCTTAGCATCATCTCGTCCGGTCACGACGCGCTTCTGTTTCAGAAGTCGTCGGAACACTGTTTACCGGTACGACTTTCGAAGTTCAAACCATGTTTTCTCTTTGAACTTGAACTTCATTCGACGCGCTTCAATTAGGTTGTCTGTTGTTTCTTTAGTAACTTGAACTTTATGACAATCCATGCAGCGAGTTTGGCTTTACCAATACCCGTGCGCCCTCAATTGCATGCTGTACGTGTACCGTCTCATGTAAGCGGTCGCCACGTGAGCTTTCATGGCGCTGGTGGGCGACGGCAGCGTCTGTACCGGGCATCGCGCATCGCGCTGCCACACCTTGGTAGGGACCGGCCGCTGGCTGTGCTGCTGCGCCGCCAGCACAACCAACGATATTGGAAAGGGTCCCAGAAGCGCCGTATCGAGCGGCTCGTGGTACGCACCGCCGGCGAGGCGGCACGGCTCACCGAAGGGTGAACCCGTACTTGGACTGCCACTGGTGACCTGCCTTGCATGCAAGTGCTCATCGCAGCGCGTTCGCATGCCCGTACTTGGACTGCAACCCTCCACGTGGCCCTCCACGTGGCTGTTCAAAGGCGGATCGGCTTGGCAAAGGCACATGGGCGAGACCGGTAGGCCGAGTGCCTGCACGGCCGTCTGTGGAAGCCAGCATGCAACGGGCAAGCGATCCGATGGAGAGGCGTTGAGGGCGAGTTGCATTGCAACGGCGATGGCTTCGGGGTTGGCAGCATCGCCAGCATCCTCTGTGATGGAGAGGGCTTCGGGGCTAGCTGCATCACCCCTATCGGCGATGCTGCTGCTGGAGGTGGAGGGCGCGTAGTCGGCATCGGCGTCGAGTGCACGCGCAATCGCGGCAGCGATGGCGCCCACTAGCGGAGGGCACACGGCGTTCCCTAGCAACCGATACCCGACTCCCTCGGCCTGCGGTAGGGGGAAGACCTCGGGGAAGCCCATCAGGCGAGCACACTCCCGGGGAGAAAAGAAGCGCGGAGGTGGTGCGGTGTGAAGTAGAGGTGTGAAGAAGCGCGGAGGTGGTGGTGCGGTGGAGGTGGACACCTCGGCTACAATCTCGCTTGTTGATGGAGGTGGTGCGGTGGAGCGCGAATGTGGTGCGGTGCATGGCTGGGGTGGTACGGTGCAGGGCAGCTTGGAGGATGATGGCGGCAGAGGATCGCCTGAGATTGGGCTCGAGATTGGGCTCGTGATGGATCGAGATTGCTCGAGATGCGCACGATCGCTCGATGGCACACGCTCAGCGTCCGATGATGAGGGCGGAATCGCCTCCTCAGGCATCGCCTCCTGCGGCACAAATTGAGAGTACAAGAGGCACCCTCCCTTGTACGTTGTCTGGAGCGTCTGCGCAAGGGAGCCTCGAGTCAACAAGCGTGCGGCGGGGAACTTGGCGTAGTACGCCGACTCCTCGACCTTGCGCCACTTGTCTACGGGGAGGGTGAGCTGCTGTGCCGCTGCGCAGGCTGCCGGCTCCAGAATCTCCTCCGCCGTGCGCCGCAGCGATGGGAGCAGTGGCCAGGCGAAATGGCGTCGTCCGGAGCAAACGTCGTCCCGGAAGCCGACGATGAAGAGCCGCCGCCGTCGCTGCGGCACGAGCAGCGCGGCGTCCAGGAGCCGCACGTGGAGGCGTGGATAGCCAATCTCGCCGAGGGCACGGCGAACCTCGTCGAGCGCACCCGGTCGCGTCAGCAGCCCACGCACGTTTTCGAGCAGGACACATCGGGGTTGGCAGCCGGCCACCAGCCGAACGAGCTCGTAGAAGAGCTGGCCGCGTGGGTCGTCGAAGAGCTTTCCACGACCAGCGTTCGAAAAGCTCTGGCACGGAAAGCCGGCCGCGAGGACATCGTGTGCTGGCACCTGCGCTGCCACAATGCGCCTTATGTCGCCCACCGGCTTCGGGCCATCGGGCCAGTGACGTTGGTATGCAGCGGTTGCAAAGCGACAATATTCGCAAGCAAAGACGCACTGCCCCCCTGCAGCTTCCAGCGCAATGCGGAACCCGCCGATGCCCGAGAAGCACTCAGCAAACGTAAAGCGCGGCCCGCGCTCGGCCATGCTCGCGGGCGGAGGAAGACAATCACGACGTATCCGTATAGAGGACGTCCTCTGTGAACTGGCTGTTAATACTCGGACGGACGAAGGTTTTGTTTTTTTGGCACACGTTTTTTTTTCTCCGCCCACGGTTTTGTGACCGTGGGCCGAATTGCTCGCCGCGCTCGCGCGCGCGGCGTGTGCCAGAAGCCTGGAGCAGCGCTCGGCCGTACCTGAGAGCAGCCGACCCGCCGCAGTCATGCCGCCGACTCGTACGCCGAAGGAGGCACCCACGCCGCTTCGACAGAGGTGCCGCCACGCCTCTGAACCCTTGCGCTCACTTTGAGGTACCACGCCGCGCGTAAGCCATCGCGTGCGCGCGAGTTTTGTTGGGTGCGACTCGGTTTTACCGAGTCGCACGCGCGGTGAGAGCACATCGCCGATGCGTCGCCGTGATGCGCCCCCTCCTCGACTGACCCGCCACTTGACTTTGCTCACGCAGACGTGATGTCGATGGGATCCACAAGGAGCGGAAGAAGCGGTCGGACGCGGGCAAGGCGCACGACAACCCGGAGACGCGCCTGCAGGTGGCCTGCGTCGCATGGTGCGACGCAGCGGACATCCTCGTCGACGGCTCGCCCGGCGGCGCCGCCTTCATGAAGGGTGCTCACAAGGCCCGCGGCTGCAGGCCCGGCCGTGCCGACCTGCTCGTCCTCGAGGCGGGCGCCGATGGCACGCACGGCCTCGCCGTGGAGCTCAAGGTCGGCGGCAACGGCCTGCTGCACTCGCAGGTGGCGTGGCTTGCACGCGCACGGCTCAAGGGCTGGCGCACGGAGGTAGTGCGCTCGCTCGACGAATTCTGTAAGGTAGTGCGCGCGCATATAGGTGGCTCTGCTTGTGACCCTGTAGTCGCGTATTGAAAAGCTTAATGATTCACGAGCATGACTGCGGCTGTCGATTATCATCTGCAGCGGCTCGTGTAAATTTATGGCGTATCCCTATCCCGTATGCGAATGAATAACGCTTTTGATATTCGTTGATATTCCCTAGACTACTCACCCTTACTACCATTCGCACACGCGGCTATCAGATTGCGGAAAAACTGAGATACAGATCAGCCTCCTCGTCACACATCGGCCTCCTCGTCCTCGACACGCTCGTCCTCGACACGACGCGGATGCGCTGCATGCAGCTCCCTAACGAGTCCCTTCCAGTTGGCAGGGCTGGCTGGCTTACCTCTCCCTGCGGCGCGCTTGGGCTTAGCAAGCAAATCAAGCCGCGCCTGCACCGCTGCTAGTGCGTCTACCTCAGACTCCCCGGCCTTCATGCGACGCTCGATCTCCTCATATACATATGAGTGCCACCTCCAGAGCGCGCGGCCGGCATCCCCAGGCGGGCGCCACTTCCTGCCGTGGTCGCGAACCAGGTCGCGAACGGCAGGCCCACCGTTCAAGCCCGTCGTGTACTCCTCCCAGAGGCGCGCGACGGTCTCCTTGTTTGGCGCGAGCACGTACGTGGGGATGCCCGCCGGACCGCGCTTGGCCGCCTGAGCAGCTGCGCTCTCCTCGGCGGTCTTCCGCTTCCGTTTGGGCTCGAGAGAAGGCAGCGGCATCACTGCCTGCGCGGCTGTGGCTGGGCCAGCCTGGCTGACGGTGCCGAGGAGTGCCTGAATATCGGCTTGGAGAGGGGCCAGCCTGCGTGAAATCACGATGTCGAGCCGTGCGGCGACGGGCGACATCCCGAGCCCAGCAGCCTCTTCTGCATCTGGCTCTACTGCCCCAGCGTGCTCGCGCACCTCAGCTGCAGCGACCAGCCCAGCAAAGTCAAGGAAGACCTGGCTCGAGAAGAAGGGCAGCTGGAACAAGCGGTTCTTGGCGAAGAATCTCTTGTAGATGGGCTCGGTGTCCATTCGGATGTGGCCGTCCTCCGTACGCGCCCGTGCCGCCGAGCATGCAATGAAGACCTCGACGATCAGCCGCAGTGCCCGCCCGCAGCCGCGTGCACAGAAGAGGCGCTTCGCCTTCGCCTCTGCACCAGTGGTCACGGTCTTGAACTGGGCCTCGACCTGTGCCTGTGCCGCGATGAGCTGGGGCAGCAGTGCGGTGACGAGCTCCTCTGTGACTCGAATGCTCAGGTGCGCGGCGTGCGCAGCCCGAGGGGCTTGATGGTCGAAGCCGGCGGCCGCGAGCAGCGCCGACATCGGCGGGTTGAGGAGGTACGACTCCGTCTGCTCGTCGTGCACGTACTTGCACAACCGCCGAATCTGGTCGAGGTCGACACCGAGATCGTCGAGGACTCGTTGGCACTCGCCTCGGCCCTGGTGCAAGCACTTGGTGGGCACTGCGCCTACAGCCTCGTAGAGGCGCTTCATGATGCTGTAGGAGGAGTCGTACGAGACGCCGTGCATCTCGTCGTGGCCCTGACGGAGCGTCGGGCGTTTGAAGATATCCTTCGGCTCGAGGAGATCGGGGAACGTGACCTTCATGATCAGGAAACGGTGCAAGAAGAGCGCGCCCTTCGCGAAGATCGTGCACAGCACCGGGTTGCGGTGCGGGAGCAAGGCTGAGTAGGAGATCCGGCCGTTTTGGTTCGTCTTCCCGCCGTCGGTCACGTTCGCGAGCATTGGCATGCCGGACGAGCCGACTGTCTTGGTGATGCGCGAGAACATGAACGCGAAGACCTCGTCGCGAAGGTCGTCGTGCCGGGCGCCCTGCTGGTGGGTGGCGCGGAGCTCAAAGAGGATCTGCAAGCTGAAGAGCGGCGAGGTGTTCGGCACCTGATGAGGGATGTCATCCGAGGTCATCAGAAGGCAATCAGAGGCCATCAGAGGTCATCAGAGGTCATCAGTGGTCATCAGAGGCTATCATCAGAGGTCATCCGTGGTCATCAGAGGTCATCAGAGATCATCAGAGGCAATCAGAGGGGGTCGGAGCTCGTCAGAGAGAGATCATCAGAGGTAATCTGGCACACTCTTACCGCGCAGTTCAAGCACAGCTCGACCATCTCGATCATCAAATCGAAGCCGATGTCCGCCTCGATGGCCGCTTGGAGGTCGGTCATGTGCTCCATGTGCGACTCGCGCGCGCCGGTGTAGAGCTCCTGCTTGCGCTCCTTGACACCCGGCAGGTTGCACACGTATTCGGGCATCGGAGCCAGCAGACGATCCGCACGCTGCTTGTTGAGCCTTGCTTGTGCCCACGCGAGCATCGTCTTGTAGATGCTCTTGGTCATGCCGTCCTGCTCGTAGAGCCAGATGAACAGCTGGCGGAAGGTGCCGTCGATCGGGTCGCCCGCGGCGTCAATGAAGACGCCCTTCTCAGTGCCATCCCAGCCGGCCGCTTTAAGGAACTTCGGCCACCATTTGTTCGCCGAGGTTGCGTACGCGTCCTCGCTCGACTCTTTGCGCGGCGCCCTCGGCTGCTTCGGCCGTGCTGCAAGCTCCTCGACGGTCACGTCGTCGGCAAACGGCTGCGCGACGGGGCTGGTTTCTGCCATGAGTTTACTGTTTGTGCCCACGCATTGGGATCAGGCACACGCCACACCGTTTCCGCACACTTTGAAAACCGTGTTCTAAATTCGACCAAACTGTTGGTTTTGTGAATTTGCATGTATGTGTCCGACTGTTTCTCATGCCCTCACAAGACAAGTCGCGATGTATCGCCACGGCCGGGGAGACGGCCAGTCGACCAAGAGATATGCAGCATCGGAGCCCGATCATCACCTTCTCGCCTGGGAGGGCGCCGGGGTGGCGTCGTCAAGGGCGGTCGTGGTGGCGGAGGGCCCTCTGGTGGATAACCCAAAATAGGAAGGTGTGAGGGGCCACCCCAATTAGGCAATGCGCCCGGAGCGGCGATGTGCGGTGGGAAGTTGTAGCCGAGATTGTGACCGAGATAGCCGCCCAGATGCGCCCCAGCAGGATAGCCGCCCATATTGTAGCCGAGATTGTAACCGAGATTGTAGTCGAGATTGTGGCCTTGTCCCCAGGGGTCATGCCAGGAAGGCGGCAGGGAAGCATGCAAAGAAGGCTGCAGGGAAGCATGCAAAGAAGGCTGCTGGATCCAATGCACCTTCCTATTTTGGGTCTTGGTGTCGTCGAGCATCTGCTTGGCTACTGCGTACCACATGTCCGCGGTGGCGTCCTGCGGCCTGGCTGCATGCATCTGCGACCCAAGCGCAAGCCTCGAGGGCGAAGTGCCATTCGACATGCCTAATAAGGAAAGGCTCGAGTCGGGCCCATTCACACGTACGCCCCCATTCACACCTCGTACGCCCCCATTCACACCTCGTACGCGCGAAGGGCGTGCACGGACCCGGCGGAACGGCGTGGGCGGCGTGGGCGGCGGCGGGGGTGCTCCGGGGTCGGGCGGAGGTGGCGGCGATCTGGGAGGAGGCGGGCGATGGCTCGGAAGCTGTGGGCAGTCGCGACGCAAAGTGTGAACGTCAGCGACCAGAGAGGCCTTCGGAGGCCATCAGAGGGCATCAGAGGGCATCAGAGGCCATCAGAGATCATCAGAGGCCATCAGAGGTCATCAGAGGCCGGCCATCAAACCTGGAGCAGCCTTCGATCCAGCTCCTTGTAATCGATGTGACCGGAGCCGTCGACATCAAAGAAGTTGAACGTTCGCTCGAGGTCGGCCTCCGACACGTACGTCACGCCGAGTTTATAGATGGCGTCGAAGAACTCATCACGCGTGATCGCGCCGGAACCGTCCACGTCCCACTCCATAAAATAATCGCGCGTACGTCGCTTGTGCCAACTCTTACCGTCAGCTCCCGTGCGCTTGAGCAGGTCGCGCAGGGTGAACTCGTCAAACGGCGGCGGCGGCGGCGGCGGTGCGATGCGTGGTGGCGGCGGAGGCGGAGGGGGTGGCGGTGGTGTCGGCGGCCTCGGCGGCGGCAACAACTTGGGCGTTGACCACAGCTGCAGTCGAGGGTCGCTTCTTCGGCGAGCTAATGTGGATGCCCCAAGCAAGCTGAATGCCATTTCGATTTCGTGCGTGAATGAAAGTCAAGCAAGTTCGAAGTTTAGTCAAAGTATACCTTTCGTCATCCATGGCATCTCCATCGACACCCGTCCTCTCCAGTACCAGCTGGCTTCCGGAGCACATTCGATAGGCTTCCATTTGGTTCTTGTCAGTTGTTTATGTGTATAGACTAAGTCTTAGACTTGACCCTCGCTCGAAGTCGAAGTGTCGAACCGTAGTAGCAAGTAGGGTTGGTACTCGTAAAATTCGGTTTCTCATATGATATAATGACACTGGACGCTTCGAGGCTGCCTGAGCGAAATCGTCCCCAAACTTAGCCCAACGCCTATGTAAGCAGCGTCTAAGTGGACCCTAATCACTTGCAGCAACAGCAGCCTCTTGCTCCTGCGCAAGAGCTGCCGCGCACCGCCGTGTCTCCGGGTGCTGCGGCCCGAGGACGGTGCGCATGCGCTCGAGGGCCAATTCGAGCGGCTCGAGCCCTCCACCCTCCGCACACCTGATGAGGGAGGCAATCAGAGGTCATCAGAAGTCATCTTAGGCAATCAGAGGTCATCTGAGGCCATCAGAGGCAGTCAGAGGCCATCAGAGGCCATCAGAGGCCATCAGAGGCCATCAGAGCCCTCCGCCCTCCGCACACCGGAGCCGGGCGTCGACGGCCTCGAGCATCAGCATCGATTCCACATTAGGGCCCAGCGCCGCACGCGCCGTGCTGAGCACGCGTGCATCCACGAGCGCGCGGGCGCTCTCGATGCGGCCTTGCGCGCGGCGCACGTCTGCGAGCCAGGCTTGCGAGCGCAGCCGGGTGCGATGGCCCTCTGCGAGCGTCGCGGCGCAACCGTCGAACGCTTCGGACATTAACGGGTCGGCTTCGTCGAGCTGACCTTTGTCTTGGAGCAGCCGCGCCAAGTTGCTGATGGAGATGAGTGTGTTGGCGTCTCGATCGCCGAGGATCTCACGGCGTGCCTCGAGCGCCTCGCGCAGCAACAGCTCCGCCTCATCGAGCTTGCCCTGGTCTTGCAGCAACAGCCCCAGATTGTTGATGAAGGTGAGGGTGTGCGGGTGCCGATCGCCGAGCGTTGCCACGCGCCCCTCGAGCGCCTCCCGGTGCAGCAGCGCCGCCTCGTCGAGCTGGCCCTGAGCCTGCAGCAGCAGACCCAGATTGCTTATCGAGACGAGGGTGCTCGGGTGCTGGTCGCCGAGCGTCGCGCGCTGCGCCTCGAGCGCCTCGCGGTAGAGCACGCCTGCCTCGTCAAGTCGCCCTTGGTCGTAAAGCAGCCGCCCGAGGTTATTCATCGATGCGAGCATGTCGGGGTGCCGGTAAGGTAGTGTCGCACGCCTCGCCTCGAGCGCCGACCGAAGTAACGGCTCCGCCTCGTCGAGCTTGCCTTGCTTCTGCAGCAGCAGCCCCAGATTGTTGATGGACTTGAAGGTGTCGGTGTGCCGATCGCCCAGCTGCGCACGACGCACCTCGAGCACCTCCTTCCACAGCACCTCCGCCTCCGGGAGCTTGCCCTGGGGGGTTGACGAAGCTCCTATCAGTGGCAATCCATGGCAATCCATGGCCATCAAGGCCACATTAGAGCTCACCGGGTCCTTCAGCATTCCGTGGCAATCAATCCATTGCAACCAATGGCAATCCACTGCAATCCAGGCCACATGAGAGCTCACCTGGTCCTTCAGCAGCATCCCCAGATTTGTAACCGAATCAAGGGTATCGCGGTGCTCATCGCCCAGCGTGGCACGCCGAATCCGAAGCGCCTCCCGAAGCAAAGCCCCCGCCTCGTCAAGCTTGCCCATGATGTGCAGCAGCCTGCCCAGATTGTTCATGGAGACCAAAGTGTCGGGGTGCCGATTGCCGAGCGTCGCACGCCTCGCCTCGAGCGCCTCGCGGAGCATCGGCGCTGCCTCGAGATGCTTGCCCAGGTTCTGGAGAAGCCGGCCGAGCTGGGTCTGCAGCGTCGACGTGGCGCGTTTCTCGCTCGGGATGCGCGCCAGCGCCGCGCGGCCCTCGGCCGCGAGCCACTCGCGCAGCGACGCGCACACCGTCGCCGTCACCGCGCCGATGCCGCCCTTGAGCAGCGCCACCTCAGCCAGGATGTAGTCGCGGTCCTCGATCTTGGTGATCTGCGCGTCGGCCGCGTCGATGCCCGCCACGATGCCCGCAATCTCGTCAAAGCGCCTCGTCAGCAGCTCCTCGAAGCCATCCACGTCCGCGGGCGCGAGCACCACGTGCAGCGTTGCGCCCTTGGCGAGCGCCTTGACGACCTCGAACATGCACCACGCGCGCGTCATCGCGCCCGGCCCGCGGCGCAACCAACCGGCGGGCGGCGCGCCGCGCTCGGGCAGCAAAAAGGGCTGGTTGGGCGCGGGCCACTCGGCCGTGAGCGGCGAGCAGTACAAGAGGAGCTCGCTGATGGCCGCCATCGCTTCGGCAAACACGTGGTCCGTGTCCTCCTTGCGCGCCTTGCGCTCCTCGCTGCCCCGAAGGTAGCGGTCGGCATCAAACTCGCCCGCGAGCAGCGTCTGAGAGGCCGCAAAGATGTCGATCCACACGTAGCGCGTCACGCCGTCGGAGGCCTCGAGCTCGGCCAGCCTGCGCTCGATGGCGTCGAGCATGTCGCCCAGCTTCGTGCCATCCCACGAGTACGAGAAGAAGGTGGTCGCGAGGCCGATGAGCGCGTCCGCCACCTCGCCACGCGCCTCGGCCGTGAGCACGAGCGTCTCGACGAGCGAGAGCCCCGTCGAGCGCGTGAGCGCGCACACGCTCCACACGAAGCCCTCCTTTTTGCACACGTCGCCCATTAGCATGCCGAGCGCGCCGCGCGCGCGGAAGAAGCGCCTGATGGCGCGCAGCATCTTGCGGCTGATGCCGCGCCGGCCGCTCGGCAGGCGGCGCGCATGCGGGCGCACCGGCACGTCGAGCGTGCCCTTGGGCACGCGCGCCGCCACGAGCGCATCCAACAGCGCATCGGCGAGGGAATCGGCCGCATCATCGGCAAGGGCGGCGTTGCCTAATATGGAGATGTTGGCGTCGTCGCTTGCATCGGAAGGTGAGATTTCGTCAGCGAAGCGATCGCGCACGAACCGGCCGCGCTCCGCCCTCTCCGCCCTCTCCACCGCGTGCTTCTGCTTGTACTTTTCGTACTCACTCTTGAAGCCCGCCGCTTGCTCCTGCTTGAACTGGGCGATGCCCGCCGCCGCTTGGTCCGCCAGAACTGGGCGCTGCACCGACGCCTCGTGCTCGAGCTTCTCCCTGGCAAGCCGCGTGGTCTTCTGCTCGTCCGACTCCAATTTCTTCTTGTGCTCTTCGGCCGCCTTCGCTGCCACGCGCTCGACGTCACCTTTCTTGAAGCCGGGCGTGAACGTCTTGATCGGCCCGAGCTCATCGAGCAGCGTGTCGAGCTCCACGTTGTACTCATCCGCGATTGCCACGATCGCAAACTTGGTGGCGCATCCCAAGAGCTTCCTCTTGAGCTGCACTGACGGCAAGCCACGGCTCGCGCACGTCGCCTCGACGTGCTTCTTGATGCTGGCAAAGGTGAGCTTGGCCAGGCGCGGGTCGGTCAGGTAGTCAATTTTGCCGTTGGCACACAAGCGACGGTCCGCCTCGGCGGGAGAAACCGGAGACATGGACGTCGCTGGAGCAGCAGGCAATTCCGGCATGCTTGTGCGGCCAAGAGAATGCCCCCGCACACCGGCTGGCACGGAAGAGCGCCTTCCTTCCAAGAACACATCTTTGGCCACGTTCAAAGTTGTCAAGTTCAAGTCAAACTTCAGACCGTAGGAACTGTCTCAAATGTCGGCTCCGCACCCCTCGGTCAACACAAGTACTGAGTAATCGCTCTCTCGGGTCACTCCATAATGCGGAGTGAGGTCGGTCTCTCCCGGCGTGCAGGGTGTCAAAGATTACCTCGATACCTCGAGACCCTGCAGAGGTGGGCTCCAGGGCTCCAGCCTAATTAAGCTCCACCCCTGTAGCGCCACACGAGTCCGCCCGGTGCCAGGTCGACAGCCAATGCATCGTCCAGCAGAGCCGCGTGCTCGAGCGCCGTCCCGAGCTGAGCCGCGTGCTCGAGCGCCGTCCCGAGCTGAGCCGCGTGCTCGAGCGCCGTCCCGAACGAGGACAGTGCACACGGCCACCAGTGGTGCGCCACAAAGTCGGAATAGACCACAAAGTCGACACGGCTGAGCTGCCCGTGCCGACGGTCACCATCCTGGAATGTGAGCCATGCGGCGGCCGCATCGAACGCCGCCTTCGCGGCTTCCTCGGGAGGAAAGCCGCGGATGCCGCACCCAATGGCCGGCAGCGCCAAACTTCGGCATCCCTTGGCGGCCGCAGCATCCAGGGCCGCGTCATATGTCTGGCGTAACAGGGCGCTGCGCTCTGGCGGCTGTTCCAGCAGTGCGTCCGGCGCGACCACATGCACGATCCAATCTGCTCTGAGCACGCCGCCAGCGCGAGAGGTGATGGCTCTGCCGGGCGCGAGAGGCACACCGGCCCGCGCTGCAGCTTCGGATGACGATGAAGCCAGTGCGGCTCCTCCTGCTTGACGCACTGAACCATCAGCATTCTGACGGCCCGCAAAGCGCCAGTGAGAAGCACGGGACGTGCCCTCGAGGTACGGGTTTGCAGACACGGCCAGAGCATCGGCTTGCCATTGTGCGAGGTCACCACGTACGAGGCGGATCGATCGGGTCGTGGCCGCCTCGTTTGCGGTCGGCCACCAGCCGCCGATTCGGGGCACGACCACGCGAAGCATCGTCCGATCGTCGCATCGCACAACACAGGGAGGGCGAGCCCTGGGACGCGTGAAATGACACCCTGACTCAGCCAGACCTGTGAAAAGCCCGACTCATCATCCCCAAGCTACATGTAATGTGGTTCTTGTACAAGATTTCAATGTAGGATGCATGCCACTCGCATCCATTACATTTATTTCGAAACTCGACAAGAATTAGGAATTGGCGCAGCCTAGCCACAATGCACGCTGCGGACCAAGTGCCGCGTGGCATACCGGTCAACGCCAGCAACGTCGCGCTTGAGCGTGATGAGTGCGAGGACAGTGACGAGGACAGGGACGAGTGTGGTACGTTTGGCTGCACCCTACCGGACAAGCATGGTGGCCTGCATCGAGTTCCTACGCTGGTAAGAGGTGCGCGCGAGCGGCGGCCTTCGTCTCGCGTCTTGGAAGGCCTCAAGCCGGTGTCGCAGGCGGCGATTGCAAAGCAGCGAAGCAGAAGCCGGGCTGCCGTTGGGGACGGCGCTTGGGACGGAGCGTGTGACGAAGTCGAAGAGGGCGGTGCAGAAGAGGAAGGGCCTCTCGAGGAAGGCGAGGAGGAGGAGGCGGAGGAGGTGGAGGAGGAGGAAAGGGGAAGTCTCACACGCGGCCACATGCCTCGTGAGGAAGATACGTGGGTTGCGTGCGACCGCTGCGGCAAGTGGCGACGGCTTAGCAAGGATGTCAATGTTGGTGCTGATGCCTTCGCGGGCGCATGGGTGTGCGAGCAGAATACCGAGCCTGCTTTCAACAGCTGCGATGTGGCGGAGGAGGCCGTCTCGGAGGCTGGAGACGAACTGACGCCAGATGGCGATGCAGCAGGGATGGTCACCGAGGCTGAGGGGCTCCGGCTGCATCTCTCACCTCAGTCGAGCACGGGCTACCTTCGCGTGATCCGCATGCCAATTTATCCATCAGGGCAGCCTCGGGCGAAGCCCTTCCAGGCCGGATACAAGCGTGATGGGCGAAATGTCTTTCTCGGATGCTTCGCCACCGCCGTCGAGGCCGCCGTCGCATATGCAAAGCACATGGCCCGCGGCGGCGAAGCAGCCGGGGAGGCAGATGCAGCAGGCATCGTCACCGAGGCTGAGGGGCTCCGGCTGCATCTCTCACCTCGCTCGAGCACGGGCTACCGTCGCGTGTACCGCACTCCAAATAATCCATCAGGGCAGCCTCCGGCTAAGCCCTTCCAGGCCAGATACGAGTGTGATGGGCGCTATGCCTCTCTCGGATGCTTCGCCACCACCGTCGAGGCCGCCGTCGCATATGCCAGGCACATGGCCCGCGACGGCGAAGCAGCTGCAGAGGCTGAGGGCGCCGGGCATGACGATGAGGGCGACGAGAACGACGAGGGCAGCGACGAGCAGGACGACGAGGACGACGAGGACGACGAGGACGATGAGGTGGGCGAGCTCGATGGCGAGGTCGACGATGAGGACTGCGAGGTCAAGCTCGAGCTCACGCCCACCGATGACGAGGAGGAGGACGAGGACGAGGAGGAGGAGGAGGAGGAGGAGTGCCGTGAGGTGCGCGCGATACCAGCCGTGGCGCAGGCGATGGAGTCGGACGAGGACGAGGACGAGGCGCTGCTCGAGGTGCAGGTCGAGTGGGAGCAGCTGAGGCTGCAGTGCGTACTCTCGCACCAGCGGCTGACCGACCCCGCCACGCTCGAGGGCTGCATGCATCTGAGCCGGTGCAACCTCGAGGCTCTCGAGGAGATTCGGCGCCACCAGTCGTGCCAGGCGCGGAGCAGTGTGTGCCCTGTGCACGGGTGCAATATCTCGTGCTTGCGGCGTGGGAGCGTGCGACGCGACGACTGGCTGCGCGCTCTGCTGGGCGCCGTGCCGAGCACCGTCGACGTGATCTGGCTGCGCGGCGATGAGGTGTCCCTCACCCCTCCGAGGCGCGAGGGCGGCGCCATGCTGGTTGGCAATAAGGGTGGCAAGCGCAAGGTGGAGGTTGCGTTTGAGGAGACGGCGACGAGGCCGCAGCAGCGTCGGAGGCGTGCAATCTCCGGTGCAATTTCCGGTGCAATCTAAGTGGAATCTCCCGTACTCTCTGGGTGCTTCAGTCTCACAGTGACCATTTCTGGACTGACAAACCTGAACGCTGAAGTTTGAACGCGTCATGAGCGTTCTCATAATGAGGAGGATACTGTGTGCGGTGCACATCCGAAACTCGAGTTTGATGTTTGTAAAAAATCACTCGAGGCCCACATGACGAGCCATCGATACCTAAAGCGTTGACTGCTATCTGCTTGGTTGACTGTAGCATCCCGCCCCACGCCCGGTCCCCTCTCATTTCAAAATCGCCCCCTCCAGTCACTCCACAATCCATCCGTGGCCCTCGAGGGTTCCCTCAAGGTCCCACTGGGGCGGCTGCCCCTACCATGGGTGCCCCTCGTCTCCCCCCTCGGCATGCAGCCGAGGTGCATGGTGCAGTTCCGATGCGCCTTCTTCGGGTTAGCCCCGACCCTCCCGAAGCCCGGCAGGGTCTGGTTGAGTGTGAAGCCGCCGACGCGATGCCAGTACTCGCGCAGCCAGATCGAGTAGGGAACCCGAGCGTGTGGCGGCTGCGCGAGCGTGAAGTTGCAGCAGGCCTGGTTCGGGCGGCAGGGCACAATGATCTCGACCCAAGTGGACAGCACTGCCGCGGCTGTACGGCGCGGCAGCACCCAAAACATATCCGGCGTGAGGCTCCCGGCAGGCGTGTACCACTGCCCGCTCCACTCGGCAGCCATGGTGCCGAGGTCATATGCACACCAGGGCCCCATATTCGCCTCCCAAAAGAGGTCGGGGCGTGTGAAGACGACGGCATCGAAGCGCACACTTGCCTTGATCTCATACTCTACCACTACCTGCCAGCCATCGTTCATCGTCGACCACCACACGCGCGCCTGCGATAGGGGGTAGTGCGGCGCCTCGTCACGCCAGAAGCATTCGGGGTGCAAGGGCGTGCTCGTCGAGAGGGGCTCGCCTCGAGCCGCGCGACGATGCACATCTCGGTAGACTTCCTGACCGCTGCTTTCCTCGCGCGGCGTCGACACCGTCGCGGGATGCAGCAACTCGGAGGTCGCGTTGGCGAGAGCATCCCACTGCGCCTTCTCGGCACCCATCTTCAGATGGAGAAAGACGCGCGACGCCGTGTGCGCCGCGAACGAGCGAACGACGCGCTCTGCAAAGAGTTTGTAGCCACCTTCGGAGAGGAACCCCCGCGGCATGCCGACGACCATGAAGGCCATGCGAGGTGCGGCCACCTGGATCGATCCGCACTCGTCGATCGGCGATCTGCACGTCGGCACGTTGTTGTAGTGTCTGGAAGAGTAGCAGGGGCCACGACCTTGCCAAGAAGCATTCATGTGGTTTGGAAACCTCAAACCTCCAGTACTTTCAAAACAAGAGTCGGTACGAGGAAACACTAATTGCATGCAAGACCAGTGACGTGCTGTTCACAAACGCTCACATTGCATGACGCATGCGCGTGGTCGAGGCGCTGTAATGGTTTGATGTTCCGCACCAAGTTTGCGATGCAAGTTTGGCGGAATGAGCCTCGAGTCGTCGGTCTCGTCAGCGCCGACAAAGCCTAGGGCACGGCATGGCGCGGATCGTCACCGCAGCTGCGCGGGATTTCGGCGATGTGCTCGACGGCGACGACAGCGATGATAATCTGGACGGACCGGCGTCCATCTCAAACCTGAGCACCCCTGTCAAGAAACCCCTGTCTACTAGTACCGCCAGCACACCCAACTCCATGACTGCCAGCACACCCAACAAAAGCTCCCTGTCAGCGTCGAGCAGCAGTGGCGGCAGCACAGCTACCGGCTCAGCGGCGAAGGCATCGGCCGTCGGCGGCGCTGCCTACAAGCAGCAGCAGCAGCAGTCGTATGGATCTCGTGCACGAGGCGATGACGTCGTCGAGGGCATCGCGAACGCGCTGTCGTCGGACGAGGAGGAGTTTTCGATGGCCGCGTCCCCGCGTTCGCCAAATGGCCCGCCCCTCTACACGCCGAATATGCTCAAGAGCAGCCCGCCCGCCAAGCCGACCACGAAACCGGAGCTGCTGGTCTTCACAGTCGACTCACAGGTCTTCACAGTCGACTCACCGCCGCCGCCCGCCTCACACAGCGACAGCAACGAAAGCAGCGAACCGACCACGACACGCGCCGCCGCCGGCGCCGGCGGCGGCGGCGGTCGCAGCATCCTCGGCGGCCTCTTTGGGTTCGGCAAGAGCAGCAGCGGCAGCAGCGGCAGCAGCAGCAGCAACCCGAACCCGAAAACGAGCGCCGCCCATGAGGGCGTCGTCGTGGGCGCCGGCGTGGGCGTCGGCAGCAGCGGCGGCGGCGGCGCCCACGCCGGCGCCGGGACCCTCGGGCTACGCGAGCTCAGGATGGAGGTCAGCGAGGGGCCTGTGGGGATCGTGTGGGGGGACGTGCCCCCCTCACCTCTGATTGCATGCTGATTGCCTCCCTCATCAGGTCAGCGAGGGGCCTGTGGGGATCGTGTGGGGGGACGTGCCCCCCCCCTTCTCCGACCCTTCATTGGGTGGGGCCGTCGGGGTATTCGTCTTCAGCCTCAAGCCGGGGGGACGTGCGGAGCGCGCCGGCGTCCTCGTGGGCGATGTCCTCGTGAGTAGCAACGGCAAGGCCGAGCCCTGCATGCACGTGCTCACCACGGCGCCATCTCGTCCGTTCCCCACAGGTGCGCATCAACGGCAAGGCGGTGGCCGAAGGGAGTCACGAGCAGGCCTCGCGAGAGATCAGCCGGTGCGTCCACGCGGCGTGATTGCACCTCTGATTGCATGCTGATTGCCTCCCTCATCACGAGCAGGCCTCGCGAGAGATCAGCCGGTGCGTCCGCGCGGCGTGATTGCACCTCTGATTGCATGTGCTCAATACGGCGCCATGAGCCTCTACCCTGCATGCATTGCTCACCACGGCGCCCGCGTCCGCTTCCCCACAGGTGCGTCAAGGCCAAGGAGACGATCTCGCTCACGGTGCTCGCCTCGAGTGTGCGCGAAGTCTTCGAGCGCCGTGATGGGCGCATCGGCATCACGTGCGCACCGGTTGGGATCTCGGGCGGCTGATTGCGACTGAGTGCGTCTGAGTGCGTCTGAGTGCGTCTGATTGCGTCCCTCATCAGGTGCGCACCGGTCGGGACCTCGGGCGGCGTGCTCGTCGCCGGTTGGAGCGCTGGCTCGCAGGGCGAGGGGCGCGGGCTGTGCCCGGGCTGGCTGCTCCTCTCCGTCAACGGCACGGTGACCACTGATGACCACTGATGGCCACTAATGGCCACTGATGATCATTGATGCGCATGCAATCGCCCTCGTCGATGATTGCCACTGAGTGCCAATGATTGCGTCCCTCATCAGGTGCCCACTTCGCATGCGCATGCAGTCGCCCTCGTCGATGATCTGAGTTTCGTCACAGTGAGCGTCGTCTTTCGAAGGATCGCCGCGGCCGTTACGCTCAAGACGACGCTCAAGACGCCGCATGGCGCTCAGGACGGCGCTCTGAACCACGGACTCGAGGTGTGTGCGCTCACCATGGCGCTCAGAGAGCCAGGCCTCGGCGCCGTCGTGAGCTCCTCTGAGTGTATGCTGATTGCCTCCCTCATCAGGTCCGTGCCCTCAACGAGATCGGCCTCGGCGCCGTCGTGAGCGCGGTCGCCGCAGGAAGCGCTGCAGCGGCCGCCGGCCTCGCCATCGGTGATACTCTCCTTCTCATCGAAGGGGAGCTCATACGCTCCGTCAAGCAGGCGAGCGAGCATGATTGCCACCGAGTGCCACTGATTACCTCCTCATCGAAGGGGAGCTCATACGCTCCGTCAAGCAGGCCACCGAGCTGCTCAGGTGCTCACCACGGCGCCCGCGTCCGTTTCCCCACAGGCCACCGAGCTGCTCCAGTGCTCTCAGAAGGAACTACGGCTCGTCCGTCTCATCGTGTGAAACGGTGTGAGTACGGCTCGTCGTCCGTCACTGCTTTCGCGTGTGAAATGTGAAATCAGAAATGTGAAACGGTGACGATTGATTCAGCTTAATTCAGCAAGTCGGAGTTATCAGCCTAAGAAAAAATACTAAAAAGAAAAAAGTAATTCAGGCTGAATCCTGAAACCGCGCCCGTCGAGGAGACCCGCGGTCACTTCTCGAAAACTTTGGCGATATTGACTATAAATCACTACATTTAGGCCCTGAAATGGTTGCCACTAACACACTATTTTGACTGCGACCTACATGTAACAGTGTCGATAATGATGATCTATGAGAAGGCGATCTGGATCTCTCCGACTGTGCACCCAAATAGAATAATAGTTTGTTATTAACGCACCTCAGAAGCTCCGCGGCGTTTCTTCGCGACTTGACACACGGACACGGATCACACAAACGAACCTCACATCAGCCATCCAGACCCACGTATCGATAGTGCTGCCGCACCGGTCGGGCTGTGGGGATATCTGTGACGGGTATCTTAGCCTATGGGTATATAATGATTGAGGACTCCTCAGGCCGTTCCATGTTGGGCATGTATCGGCCTGAGGTTAGCGCACAAGGACGGCGAGGCCCCTCCGAGGCGATACCATCGCCCCGAGGTTCGAAACCGTGCGCTGTACGATATGTACACCTGTTGTATGAGGGAAGGTACTTTTCTCAGACCTCTGGAACTGGTACGTTCTGCCGCGCGGGCCTTGCGGCTCGCGCTGCATATAGTACTCGGGTCATATCCTTACTTACCGTTCCCTGCTACGAGTTGCTCGAGCACATCAGAATGCTTCCGCCAGGCCGCGGGCAGAGAGGTCGACTGAGACCACCTACCCGGGCCTCTCGTGCTAAGCTGTTGCTGTGCTGTTACTTGTTTGCGCTGAGGCCCTAGGGCGCTGCAGCGGTTGGTGCGGAGCTGGTTACGGCGGGTTAGCGCTGAACCGCTTGAACCAGAGGTCCAGTGGGCCGGTCCAGTCTGATGCTGGCGGGAAGAGCATGGGAGTGCGCTTTCCGCCGTGCTCATCGAGCAACTCGTACTCGTCCCGCGACGGCAGGTCGGCCACGTTTATACACTTCGACGGAACGAATTCGTAGTAGACGTTTGCGCCTAGCGCTGCGATTTGGAGGTGGAACGCGTTGATCATGCGTGCCAAGTCCAGTTTGCGCGCATATCCGTGGACGAGGCCCGATAGGGCCACTGTGTTGTCGATGAAGTGGTTAACTTGTCGGCCGCGTACTCGATCTGGGTAAGTGAAGTAGACGGCGACCCCGGCTAAGACCTCAAGCTGAGCGATATATGTCTTTTGGAAGTCCCCATCGCGGGCTTTCACGAACGTCGCTGCAATGTCGTCTGGTGGGGCTGCGCTAGCGTACACGAGGTGCCCCTCTTCGCAGCCTGCGACGAGCGCCGGGTCGTACGCTGTGTTGTCCGGATCGCAATGCGGGTTAAAATGCGGGTTGTACAAGACAATGCCCAATCTGGAGACGAATTTGGCTTTCCATGCTTCCAGCGCGTCGTCGGCGCAGTCTCTGCGCTTTCGCTTGCGGGGCCTGAACATCGCGTCCGTATGTATATACGAGAAGCGGGCGGACGTTGGGAGGCTCCACTAGCTCCACGCGGAAAGGGAGGTTCGGAAGCAGCGCAGCGTCGAACTCGTAAGCATGCTGCAGGGCCTCCGAGAACTCGGTCTCGTCTCCATCGTGGTATTCGCGTTGTACTAGAGAAAGCGATGATGCCCAGCCAACTCTGCCTTGAGCGCACTCGAGGAGGAATTGCCGTTTCCCTCTGAGCGTGCTCGCCTCGCCGGTGGTCATCCTGTTCGAGCGCTTTGCCTTCGCCCACATATCAAGGATGTGCTTGATTCGGTTGGCCGAGGGCATGAACGTGACCGTGCCTTCGGTGTGTGCCTTTGAGAGGTCCACCATCATGCCTAGGCCTATGTTGCTCTAGTGTTTGGAAAATGTGTAGGATTTTTTGTGCACCCGTCACAGTATTGGTTCTGACAGTACAATAGTTGAAACCTAGTTGTATGAACGCGGGGGAAGATGGGGCTTCTCATGGGGTCATCGCGGCATTCACAGCTCATGATGGCGCCATTGGGCATGATCGCGCGTCGTTGCGAAGAAAAAAGGGACCTCTCCGATGATCGGTCTCGCGCACAACCCGCCGGAGTGCAGCCCGCCGTCGCGAGATGCCTCGATCGAGGGGGTGGTCTTGGCAGCCGAAGAGACGTTGGAGGCCATTGGCATCGAATGCAACTTCATCGATCGACTCCGGCGTTGACGCCGGCATTGTGCATGCCGCTGAACCTCTGCAAGATGAGTTGGTGCCAAAGCTACCGGTTCTGGAAGAGATAGCGGCCGATCTGTGGGCAGCTGACTACGGATCCTTGTTCGCCAATGAAATCAAACGCAATCGAGCTCTCGTGAGCCAACACGCGCGCACCTTTTGCTGCACCAGCTCTCAGCTGCAGCTCTCATCGTATGCGAGACGCTTGTCCGGTCATCCACGCCACGCCATTCAAATGTCGTACAGTACATGCTAGATCAGCTTCGAAACATAGACTAATAAACACAATGCCACACATGGCCACCCTCTCTTCCACCATCAAGGACATGTTTTGAGTATTGTGCAAGGCAGCACATATATGTTATATCGTTCCGACTTGAGCTCACTGAGCACGATGAGGATGCTGAGCACAATGAGCATGCTGAGCCTGCTGAGCACGCTGAGCTTGCTGAGCTTGATGAGCCTGCTGAGCAAGCTGAGAATGCTGAGCGATGTTGGCAATGATGAGCCGGCTGAGCACGATGAGCATGCTGAGCCGGCTGAGCACGATGAGGATGCTGAGCCCACTGGGCATGAAGAGGATGCTGAGCATGATGAGCATGCTCAGTCTGCTGAGCACGATGAGCTTGCTGAGCTTGAGCACGCTGAGCTTGATGAGCTTGCTGATCCTGCAGAGCACGCTGAGCACGCTGCAGCAATGTTGACAGTGCACGATGAGCATGCTGAGCACGATGTCAATGAGCTTGCTGAGCACACTGAGCACGATGAGGATTGGATGAGGATGCTGAGCACAATGAGCATGCTGAGCCTGCTAAGCTCAATGAGGCTGCTGAGCACAGTGTGCATGCCGAGCCTGCTGAGCTTGCTGAGCTTGCTGAGCATGCTGAGCCTGCTGAGCACGCTGAGCACGATGCGGCATTGTTGCCGATGATGAGCATACTGAGCCCGCTGAGCACCATGAGCTAGCTGAGCGCGCTGAGCATGCTGAGCATGCTGAGCCAGATGAGCAGGTTGAGCCTGCTGAGCTCAATGAGGATGCTGAGCACAGAGAGCATGCCAAGCCTGCTGAGCTTGCTGAGCTTGCTGAGCATGCTGAGCCTGCTGAGCATGCTGAGCACGATGCGGCATTGTTGCCGATGATGAGCATGCCGAGCACAATTAGCATACTGAGCCCGCTGAGCACCATGAGCTAGCTGAGCTAGCTGAGCATGCTGGGCCAGATGAGCAGGTTGAGCAGGCTGAGCAGGCTGAGCTCGCTGAGCACGCTGAGCACGCTGGGCACACGCTGAGCACGCTGCAGCGATCGCGGTGATGATGAGCCTGCTGAGCACGATGAGCTTGCTGAGCCAGCTGAGCATGATGAGGATGCTCAGCGCGCTGAGCATGCTGAGGATGATGAGCCTGGTGAGCTGGTTAAGCAGGCTGAGCTTGCTGAGCTCGCTGAGCTTGCTGAGCACGCTGGGCACGCGCCGAGCACACTGCAGTGATGGAGGTGATGATGAGCCCGCTGAGCACGATGAGCTTGCTGAGCCCGCTGAGCATGATGAGGATGCTGAGGGCGCCGAGAATGATAAGGATGATGAGCCTGATAAGCAGGTTGAGCAGGATGAGCTTGTTGAGCTTGCTGAGCTTGCTGAGCACCCTGGGCACGCGCCGGAGCACATGAAGCTCATCATTGCCAACATCGCCGCAGCGTGCTCTACAGGCTCAGCAAGCTCAGCAAGCCCAGGAAGCTCAGCAAGCTCAGCAAGCCCAGCATGCTCATTAGGCTCATCCTCCCACTCATGCTCAGCAGGTTCAGCAAGCTCATTATGCTCAGGGGGCTCAGCATGCTCATAGTGCTTAGTGGGATCATCATCGCCAACATCGCTGCGGCGTGCTCGCTGAGCATGATGAGGATGCTGAGCACGCTGAGCATGCTGAGGATGATGAGCTCGATGAGCGGGTTGAGCAGGCTGAGCAGGCTGAGCAGGCTGAGCAGGCTAAGCAGGCTGAGCTTGCTCAGCATGCTGGGCACGCGCCGAGCATGCTGCAGCGATGGCAGTGATGATGAGCCCGCTGTGCACAATGAGCTTGCTGAGCCCGCTGAGCATGATGAGGATACTGAGCCCGCTAAGCATGCTGAGGATGATGAGCTCAATGAGCAGGCTGAGCACGCTGAGCAGGCTGAGCTTCCTGGGCTTTTTGAGCTTGCTCAGCCTGAGGAGCACGCTGAGCACGTTGTGTCGATGTGTTGGCAATGGATGATGAGCCCGCTGTGCGTTGAGCACGATGAGGATGCTGAATGAGCCTGCTGAGCATGATGAGGATACTGAGCCCACTGAGCATGATGAGGATGATGAGCTCAATGAGCAGGTTGAGCAAGCTGAGCCTGCTGAGCTCGCTGAGCTTGCTGAGCACGCTGGGCACGCGCTGAGCACGCTGCAGCGATGGCGGTGATGATGAGCCTGTTGAGCACGATGAGCTTGCTGAACCTGCTGAGCATTATGAGGATGCTGAGCCCGCTGAACATGCTGAGGATGATGGTGAGCTCAACTAGCAGGTCGAGCAGGCTGAGCAGGCTGAGCAGGCTGAGCAGGCTGAGCAGGCTGAGCTTGCTGAGGAAGCTGGGCACGCGCCGAGCATGCTGTAGCAATCGAGGATGCTGAGCCCGCTGAGCATGCTGAGGATGATTAGCTCAATGAGCAGGCTGAGCAAGCAGGCTGAGCAGGCTGAGCAGGCTGAGCACGCTGAGAACGCTGAGCACGCTGGGCACGCGCCGAGCACGCTGCAGCGATCGCGGTGATGATGAGCCCGCTGAGCACAATGAGCTTAGCTTGCTCAGCAGGCTCAGCAGGCTCAGCAAGCTCAGTTAAGCGTGCTCGGCAAAATCAGCATGCTCGTAGGGCTAATAATCCTGATTGTTCTCAGTTTGCACAGCATCCTTATTGTGCTCAGCTAGCTCAGCATCCTTATTGTGCTGCAGCGTGCTCAGTGCGTGCCCAGCATGCTGAGCAAGCCCAGCCTGCTCAGCCTGCTCAGCCCGCTCAACCTGCTCATCTGGCTCAGCATCCTCATCATGCTCAGCGATCTCAGCATCCTCATCATGCTCAGCGGGCTCAGCAAGCTCATCGTGCTCAGCAGGCTCATCATAAGCGCCATCACTGCAGAGTGCTCGGTGCGTGCCCGGCGTGCTCAGCAAGCTCAGCAAGCTCAGCAAGCTCAGCCTGCTCAGTCCATGCTCAGCCTGCTCAGCCTGCTCATCGGGCTCAGCATCCTCATCATTCTCAGCGCGCTCAGTATCCTCATCATGCTCAGCGGGCTCAGCAAGCTCATTGTGCTCAGCGGGCTCATCATCACTGCCATCTCTGCAGCATGCTCGGCGCGTGCCCAGCATGCTGAGCAAACTCAGCCTCCTCAGCCTGCTCAGCCTGCTCAGCCTGCTCAGCCTGCTCAACCCGCTCATTGAGCTCATCATCCTCAGCATGCTCAGTGCGCTCAGTATCCTCATCATGCTCAGCGGGCTCAGCAAGCTCATTGTGCTCAGCGGGCTCATCATCACCGCGAACACTGCAGCATGCTTGGTGCGTGCCCATCAAGCTCAGCAAGCTCAGCAAGCTCAGCCTGCTCAGCCTATGCTCAGCCTGCTCAACTTGCTCATCGGGCTCAGCATCCTCATCATGCTCAGCGGGCTTAGCATCCTCATGGTGCTCAGCGGGCTCAGCAAGCTCATTGTGCTCAGCAGGCTCATCATCACCGGGATCGCTGCAGCGTGCTTGGTGCGCGCCCAGCAAGCTCAGCAAGCTCAGCGAGCTCTGCCCGCTCAGCCTGCTCAACTTGCTCATCTGGCTCAGCATCCTCATCATGCTCAGCGCGCTCAGTATCCTCATCATGCTCAGGGGGCTCAGCAAGCTCATTATGCTCAGCGGGCTCATCATCACCGGGATTGCTGCAGCGTGCTTGGTGCGCGCCCATCAAACTCAGCAAGCTCAGCAAGCTCAGCCTGCTCAGCCTATGCTCAGCCTGCTCAGCCTGCTCATCGGGCTCAGCATCCTCATCATGCTCAGCGGGCTTAGCATCCTCATGGTGCTCAGCGGGCTCAGCAAGCTCATTGTGCTCAGCAGGCTCATCATCACCGGGATTGCTGCAGCGTGCTTGGTGCACGCCCAGCTTGCTCAGCAAGCTCAGCGAGCTCTGCCCGCTCAGCCTGCTTAACCTGCTCATCGGGCTCAGCATCCTCATCATGCTCAGCGCGCTCAGTATCCTCATCATGCTCAGCGGGCTCAGCAAGCTCATTGTGCTCAGCGGGCTCATCATCACTGGGATCTCTGCAGCGTGCTTGGTGCGCGCCCATCAAGCTCAGCAAGCTCAGCCTGCTCAGCCTGCTCAGCCTATGCTCAGCCTGCTCAGCCTGCTCATCGGGCTCAGCATCCTCATCATGCTCAGCGGGCTTAGCATCCTCATGGTGCTCAGCGGGCTCAGCAAGCTCATTGTGCTCAGCAGGCTCATCATCACCGGGATTGCTGCAGCGTGCTTGGTGCACGCCCAGCTTGCTCAGCAAGCTCAGCGAGCTCTGCCCGCTCAGCCTGCTTAACCTGCTCATCGGGCTCAGCATCCTCATCATGCTCAGCGCGCTCAGTATCCTCATCATGCTCAGCGGGCTCAGCAAGCTCATTGTGCTCAGCGGGCTCATCATCACTGGGATCTCTGCAGCGTGCTTGGTGCGCGCCCATCAAGCTCAGCAAGCTCAGCCTGCTCAGCCTGCTCAGCCTATGCTCAGCCTGCTCAGCCTGCTCATCGGGCTCAGCATCCTCATCATGCTCAGCGGGCTTAGCATCCTCATGGTGCTCAGCGGGCTCAGCAAGCTCATTGTGCTCAGCAGGCTCATCATCACCGGGATTGCTGCAGCGTGCTTGGTGCACGCCCAGCTTGCTCAGCAAGCTCAGCGAGCTCTGCCCGCTCAGCCTGCTTAACCTGCTCATCGGGCTCAGCATCCTCATCATGCTCAGCGCGCTCAGCATCCTCATCATGCTCAGCGGGCTCAGCAAGCTCATTGTGCTCAGCAGGCTCATCATCCCTGCCATCGCTGCAGCGTGCTCGGCGGTCGGTGCGTGCCCAGCCTGCTCAGCAAGCTCAGCGAGCTCAGTGAGCTCAGCCTACTTAACCTGCTCATCGGGCTCAGCATCCTCAGCATACTCAGCAGGTTCAGCATCCTCATCGTGCTCGGCGGGCTCAGCCTGCTCAACCTGCTCATCTGGCTCAGCATCCTCAGAATGCTCAGCGAGCTCAGCATCCTCATCATGCTCATCAAGCTCATCAAGCTCAGCAAGCTCAGCAAGCTCAGCAGGCTCGGCATGCTCACTGTGCTCAGCAGCCTCATTGAGCTCAGCAGGCTCAGCATGCTCATTGTGCTCAGCATCCTCATCTAATCCTCATCGTGCTCAGTGTGCTCAGCAAGCTCATCGACATCGTGCTCAGTGTGCTCAGCATGCTCATTGTGCATGGCCAACATCGCTGCAGCGTGCTCAGCGTGCTCTACAGTATCAGCAAGCTCATCAAGCTGAGCGTGCTTAAGCTCAGCAAGCTCAGCGTGCTCAACAGGCTTAGCATGCTCATTGTGCTCACGCACGTCCTCATCATGCTCAGCATCCTCATCGTGCTCAGCGGGCTCATCATCACCAACATCGCCGCAGCGTGCTCAGCAGGCTTAGCGAGCTCAGCGTGCTCAGCAGGCTTATTGTGCTCAGCATTATCTCATCGTGCTCAGTGAGCTCAAGACAGAACGTGAACGATATACGTGCTGCCTTGCACAACACTCAAAACGCAAAAGAAGTCACTCGACGCCGCCGTCGCGTGACAACGACGGTGTCGAGTAACGACGGTGTCGCGGCGGCCGTCAGCTTGCCAAGGCCGAGATGCAGCGACCGGCAGCTTGCCAAGGCTGTTGCGTCCAAACGAGCTGCAGCGCGGGCAGATCCCGCTGGTCGTAATCTCACGCTCGATTCCCTGGCTGGCTCGGGGACTGTTGAAGTCACTGCAGCACCAGAATCGAACTTCCACCGCCTCTCCACCGTCTCCGATCGGTAATGGTGTTTTGAAACCCAGCCAGAATGTTC
>Ga0210244_100737_pt1 | contig 29726 bp, 13 predicted proteins | sample ChrtobMetaP3_0mM_FD_155473 | JGI IMG/M metagenome (GOLD analysis project Ga0210244, IMG submission 155473) | Chrysochromulina tobin associated microbial communities from unialgal haptophyte culture, Seattle, Washington, United States - P3_0mM | ecosystem: Host-associated > Algae > Haptophytes >...
GCCGCCCTCGCCACCTTCGCCGCCGCCACCGCCCTCGCCACCGCCGCCGCCTTCGCCGCCGCCGCCTTCGCCGCCGCCGCCGCTGCCGTCCGTTGCCAACCTGTCGCCGTCCTCGGGTTGGGTACGTAGCAGGACGAGTTTGGCAACCTCATTGAAGGCTGGCCGTAACAGAAGAAGGGCTAGCTTCCAACGGTCAGACCCTGAATACGACGAGCTCATGGTAAGGGAGGGTTTCGGAATCTTGGGTCCCCGGGCATCCGCTTAGTCCTTGCATCTGTAGTGCATGCCTGTGCGCCTTTTACAGCCGTACTTGCCAGGTGGGGTGGTGCCGTGATGTTTGAAATACAGCTACTACACATCACGACGAGCGCGCAGCCTCCGCATCACGCGCACCATGCCCGGCTTTCCCTCCCGTGTCTAAGCCACCCCTGCGTGCATGCCCTGCGTGGTGCCCCGCCCACCATCGGCGATGGTGTGCGGTGTGAAAGTGAATGTGTCTGTGTCTGTGTGATTTCTTACACACAAGAACGAGGCGGCGCTCGCGACCTCGCGTTTCGCACCTCGCGTCTCGCGCACGCACGCTCGGGCAGTCGGCACAGGCGAACGCCACGAGCCCACGACTTCATGCGTAGACTGCCCCTCTTGACGGTTCCGTTAATCAGAATGCGTGTGTTTGACTTCGAGCACGGCGCTGTCGGGCCCGATGCAACACAGCGCGAGCGAGCTGAGCGCTCCGGTCGCGCCTTGTCAAGGCACGTCTCAGCCTTCGCCTCAACTCTGCTGTCGCGCTCCGCTTCTGCACCCGAGATTAGCAAGCCGACGTGCGGCGACTCCTTGTGGAGGAGCACGACTGGCTCGCGCGTTGCCATCAAGAAATCTGACGAAAGCCAAGCTCCTGATGGGTGCGCGGCTCAAAGTTCTGCAGCTCGGCAAAGGCGGTGAGCAGCTGCCACCAGTAGCACGCGACCGCAGTGACGTGCAGGTGCTCGCGCGCAAACTGCTTGCCCGCGTTGGCGATGGCCTCGGCCTGCTGCGGGTGCGCCTTGGCCCACGCGAGCTTCTCGGGCACGTCGTGCAGCGAGGCGGCCACCGGTACGTAGTGCACGTACGGCCGGAGCAGTGGGTAAAAGTACTCGTTTGAAAAGGAGTCCTGTCCGAGGGTCGAGCCCACACTCAGAGGCCATCGGAGACCATCCGCGGCAATCAGGATCGATCAGTAGTGTCCGTGGGTATCTGGAGCACCAAGCAGCTACCTGCTTGAAGATGGTGGAGCCCACATGCAATTCCGATGCGAGGCGCGAAGAGGCCGCGTTGCCGTCGATGTGCAGCAGGTGCTTGTGCGCGCAGTTGGCCGCAAACTTGTCGATGGGCTTCTTGGGCGCTCGAGCGCTCATCTCTCGCTCCATGGCCGCGTCCCAGCCCCATTCAATCTTGGAAAGCTTTGGCGAGTCGCAGTGGTCATACACGCCCGCGTCGATCTGGCCCGTGTGGGCGGCCGAGAGCTGATTCGCGCGCTTGCGAGGATAGAACTTCCACAGCGGCCCTGATGAGGGAAGCAATCACATGCAATCAGAGGCGCTCGGTAGCGATCACACGCAATCACATGCAATGACTCACCTCGCCATCCTCGTGTGGGGCCGTTGCAACCACCACGGAAGTAGAGGACGCTGTCGCGCTGGCTCCAGGGCGTGGCGCAGCCGGCGCGAACCTTGACCCACGGCTGCGGGAAAGCGTGCTGCGTCTCGTCCCAAGACCACGGCGCCGGGATGGGCACATCTCGGTGTGCCACGTCAGAGTAATGGACGAACACCGGCAGTGGCGTCTGTCGATCCACCTTCGCATGATCGTACAGGCACGCGACGAATTCCGCGTTCGGCAGGCGCACGAGGCCGCTCACAGTCTTCATCATGTCAAGGAAGAGCTCAAGACGGTAGTCATTCTGTGAGCGCACAAACAAGTACCCGTCCTTGACTGCCGCGTGCACGCCCGGCAGGGCGTGCGCGCGAGTCGTGCCGTACATTTGAGGCCAGTACGCCATGTCGAGCACTGTGCGCCGAGATGGTCCCTCGGGGTCAGATGGCACTCCGATGGCACTCCGATGGCACTCTGATGGCACTCTGATGGCACTCTGATGGCACTCTGATGGCACTCAGATGGCACTCTGATGGCACTATGATGGCACTCTGATGGCACGCACCAGTAGCGGAGAGATTGCCTGCAGCCCACGGCGCAAGGTACATGTCTATCAGCGGCGCCCACAGTGTCGGATCGTATCGCCAGCCCGATGGTGCGTCGCTCATAGGGTCGCCTTTCAACGGGCAGCGCTGCCCCTGCGCCGCCATCTCGACAGCCGACCGAGGCCGTGCGCCCACTACGGCGCGCTTGGGCTGGGCACGTGGCTCATGGATACCCATCCACGAGGGCTCCTCGGGCATCTCCGAGTGGTGGAGACGTACCTGATGAGGGACGCAATCAGTGGCCATCAGAGCTCATCAGAGGCAATCAGGGAGAGCCACGTACCTGATGAGGGACGCAATCAGTGGTCATCAGATGCAATCAGAGGTCATCAGGGCGAGGTTGCATGCCCATGAGCCAACCCCACGTACCTGATGAGGGACGCACTCACTGGCCATCAGGGGGCTATCCACCGCAATCCACCTGCCATCAAAGGACCAGCTTTCCCGGTGCGTGCCGAGTGCGATCGACAGCCATCAACAGCAATCAAGGGCTATACACGTACCAGCTTCCCCGTGCGTGCCGAGCGCAGCGACACCCAGCCGCCTGCGCGGCCGACGAGCACGGCCATGCCGCTGTCACCCTCGCCGCCGCCGCCGCTGCCGCCCACACCGCCACCGCTGCCGCTGCTGCCGCCGCTGTCGCCACTGCCACCGTTGCCACCGCTGCCACCGCTGCCACCGCTGCCACCGCTGCTGCTGCTGCTGCTACTGCTGCCTCCGCCAGTGCCGCCCCTGCTGATGCTACTGGTGCCAGCTGCTGCTGGCTGCTCACGAGGCCAGAGGTCAAAATCACACGCGCTCGCCTTGGCGTTGCACTCGTTGACGTGCATCAGACCAAGGTGCCCATTGCCGCGCACTGCCAGGTACGCGCCGTGTTCTCCTTGTTGAGTGAAGCGGAAGCGAACACGCATCGGCTGGCGGCAGTCGGACGGCCCGGCAGGGCGATCGCTGAGCTCCTCCCATTGCAGCTCGGTGGTCGCGCTTGGCGGAGCGGCCTTGTCGCGCGGGCTCGAATCCCGATGACCACGCACCGCGCCACCCAGATGGTTGACACAGCCGCCCGAGAGACGATTGATGAGATGGACGCGTCGAGCGCGGAATGGAGTGCTCGCTTCGACAGGCCCGGGCGCAAGCAAGAATTGCGCAGCCCAGCTGTTGACTGACGCTCCGTCAGCTGCAAAGGTCCAGTCCGGATACTGCGGACGGAGCCTCGGCGAGGCCTCGGCCAACGGCGCACACCAAGGCAGATGACCCTGAACCGCCGCACCGGGCGATGCTGTTGGCGCGTAGGAAGCGGGTGAGGGCGGAGGCAGCTCGAGATGGGCGTGTGCTGTCCGAGGAATGGCAACACTGTCTGACGTCACGCTCGCTTCTATGATGACGGGAAGCCGCAGCTGCGCGATGCCGATGGTTGCACGTGGGAGGAGCACGCCGATGGATAAGATTCCGAGAAAGATCAGGAGGCAGTGGATGTCAAAAAGACGCTCGGGCGAGAGGCCGAACATTGCCAGGCGTGCATCTCCACGGCTTTCACAGTCGCGCCTCCTCGGGCGCACTTCGCCTCCCCTACGCCTTCCCCAGCAAGTCTCGACTCGAAATGGCCTGGACGTGTAAAGTATTTGGTGGGCCACATGACCTCTCGACGGACCGGGGAGTCTCCCCGCGGCCGCGCCGCACCTCGCGTCCCACCACACTCCGTGAGACCGGCAGGCGGGCAGGCCCGAAGCGCGAAGGCCCACACATACCCGGTCGCACATCATCCGGTGGGACACGCGGGCGCAAACACAGACATAGAGCGGACAACCGACACGCGTAACACCAATCACGTGAGGGGGGGCACATAGAGGGGAGGCGACCGCGGACCCAGACCCTCCCCCGTTCCCTAACGCGCCTCCTAAACACGGAACGAAGCCCGAACGCAGTAGTGGCCCGAGGGTGTTTCCCCAACACAAGCGATCTCCCTCATCCCTGTGAATCTCTCGTGATGCGTGGTGGGCGGGCGGGCATCACGTAGGAGGCGAGCCGGCCGACAGTCTCACGACGGTCACCGACGCCCTCGAAGCGCCGAAAGGATGATTAGGTGCGACGTTGAAAAACGCCGTCGGATCTGCCCTCGAGCTCCGATCTCTCCTGCATGCATTCCTAACCGCCGGCGTTCCACGAGATCGAAGGAAAGAAGGGTGTTAGGAATCCTACCGCGGTCTGAAATACTTTCTCTAAGCGATCGGGTGGCAGTACCCCGATCATGGCTTGCGCTTGCCCAACATCATCCATCGCCTCGGCACTGGCGGCCTCGATTGCCCTGTGCCTGCGGCCACCAACGCAAAAATGCTTCGCAGGCCCAGCAAGTGCGAGTGCTAGCCAAATCGTCATGCTTCATTGCATGAACGCCACGAGCCCCGCCACCACCATTCGTGGCTTCTTTGTCATTGCACACGGAGGACCTGAAGGAGAGGCTGCACCAGTGTGCGACGGCGGCGACGCATTCCACCTGCACGTTACCGAGCGTCATGACCGTCTGATTCACTTCTCAGCACTCTCGCAGCCTATCAGTGCGGCTCGTCCCGTACACTTCTTCGACACCTCGAGCCTGGGAATGCTCCCAGGCACTCACGAGTTCGCTCTCACGCTGACGTTGGTCGAGACTAGCCCATGGCGCAGACATGAGATCACTACCCACAACGAAGCTGCGCTAATACGGCCCACGCTGCTCGAGTGGCTCACAACACGTCGGTGCGTGGGGCAGCGCGTGCCACTGTCATCTTCGCGCGTCGTGAGCTTGAAGTTTGATGCTGCAAGCACCATACCTGAGCCAGAGTGCACGAGCTTGCCGACAGCGCCCGGACAATATGCTTACGTCAAGAGCGAGAGCAGCGAGGCAGGAGCAGGCACGGGCGGCGTCAGGTCCAGCAGTATGTGGTGCATCGGCAACGCGACGCGTCGGCTGCACGACACGGCCAACGCCGTGCGCCGGATGGCGCGCTCGCGGCAGGGCTTCCGTCACGTTCTCAAGCCCATGGGCTGTCGGTTACGTCTGTACGGCGAGCAGCGACTCGCACGCTGCCTGCGCGGCCGAAGCATGCTGTTGATGGGCTCCACCTTTTCCGTCGACCTACGCAAAGGGCTCGCGCGTCTCAATTCAACGCTGGGTGCGTGGACAAGGCACCCGCCGGGGCCTGGGCATCCGAACGTGGCCGACTTTTGGCGTGCGTTCGAGAAGCCGAGCGGCTCGTACTGTTACCGCGGTGGGCGCGATCGGCCGTGCGCCCTCGCCTTCGGGCGTAGCGTCGTGAGCACTCAGCTCTTTCACTACCCCTCATACCGCGGCCTCTCGAACCTAAAGGGGGCTCACTACGACGCGATGTGCAAGCATGACATTGTACTCGTCGAGAGCGCTGCTGAGGACTTCGCGCTGCCGCCATCGAGCCTGCTGCCGCTCAGGGCATCCTCGCGTCTCCTACGCGCATGCAACAGAGACGCCGTCCACAGGGGTAGCGGGGCGCGCGTAGCATGCGAGGCTGCAGCAGTGGCGGCCACACAGAACAAGTCGTGGCGGCTGGATCCGTGGGCACAGTATTCGACTCGCCTAGCGGAACTGCTTGCCCGCTGGAGAGCATGCCGTAATCGACGGCCTCCCGGCTCATGGCACCCTATCTTTCAGCTCTCCTCCGCGCCTCGCGCTGTGCGTCAAGCCGCCGATTGTGAGATGGGCCTCGTGCGTGGCATGGGCTCGCTCACGCATCAGCGAGCGTCCATCAACGCGCTGGCGCGACGCATGGTGGAGTCGAGCGGCTTTGACGTCTTCGACCCATTTGCCATTACGCTGCACGCACCCGTCAGCTGGTGGGACTACGAGCGCACACCGCTCGAATATGCAGCGCAGGAGGCAGAGGCGGTCTCGGATATGCTCACGCAGTTTCTGCTCAACCACTTGTGCAAAGTGGATGTGGGAGGCAGTGTGGCGACGACGAGCGAATGAACGAGGCAGGGAGGAGGGCGCCGCGTTCGCAGGAAGACACTCATTTGGAGCAACTCCACCTTCGGGCGGGCCAGTGAGAGCGCAGATGGGTCCGTCGTCCGCAGCTTAAGAGTTTTTCGTCGTCACTAATAAGCTCAGCAGGTACGGTTTGCTGAGCTATCTGAGACCCTACTACTACACAGTGCATTGCGCGTAGTGCTCTACCGGAACATAAAGCCCCCTGGGCACACTCCGCCTCCCTGCCGAACAAATAATGCGGCTCTCGATACTAACGGGCCCGGCCGGGCCACGGGATGGTAACGGATGGGGCCCGTCCATCGCATGCATGCCCCTACGGTACTACAATGGTAACACTCTTGAATGCAAATGCGGCCCGTGCAAGTGCCTACATCCCGATTCCCGTCATGTATTACTCTGAAGGTTTTTTCCTGCGCGCCGCGACGAGCGCATCGTTGGCCTCCTTGTCTGACAATCTCTTGGCTATAGCGGCTGCCTTCCGGGCCGCGCGCTCTTCCGCTTCGGCCGCCCTGGCCTCCTCGGCAGCCTTGGCCGCTTCAGCTGCCGCCTTCTGAGCTTCCTGCGCCTCCTTCTCCTCCTTGGCGTTTCGGTTGTCGAGGTCCTTCTGGAGCTTGAGCGCCGCCTTGCGCAGCGAGAGGCTCAAGTTGGACAGCTCTTTCTCCTCACTTCGCATGGCCAGCCCAGCATTCGTGAGCCTCTTGAGCATGACCGAGATCTCCCCCGCGTCAAGAACGCCATTGCCGTTGCCGTCGATCTTGGTGAAGTGCTCGTCCAGCTCGGCGGCCGTCGCATCCACGCCCATCTCGAGGACCGCCTCGCGGAACTCGGCCTTGTCGAGCTTGCCGCCTCCGTCCTTGTCCCACTTCTTCATCACGTCGCCAATCTTCATGTTCTTAGAGACGATCTTCTCGCCAATCTTGGCTTCGACTGTCTTGCCGAGACCTTTGCTTCGCGCCTCGGCCAGCCGCAACTCCGCCTGCTCGTACGCTCGCATTGCCTCGGCCACCTGCTTGACGAAGGCCGCCTTTTCTCGCAGTTGCTGCGCCTTGGCGCGCAGCGCAGCGGCCTCGCCGACGGCGCTGATCGACAAGTGAAGCAACTTGACGAGTGCGAGCTTCATCTCGTCGAGATCGAGTGAGCCGCTTCCGTCGCTGTCCATCGTCATGAAGAAGGCATCGATTTCGTTGTTTTCCGCCTTAATATTCAGCTCGCTCCGCATCAAAGTGCGCATTTCCATCTTGCTGATGTCACCATCGCCATTCTTGTCCCACGTGCGCACGAGGTCCGCCATCCTATCCAGCTTCTTGTTCTTCTTCTCTTCGAGGACCGACTCTTGGACGGCATTATAAGTCAGGTCGGGATACAGCTTCTCGACGAGCGCGGCGCCAAGCTTCCTGCCAAATGTGCTCGTGTGAATGCGGGTTGCCTGCCCGTCGATAGCTGCGGCTTTCCTTAGGACCGCCTGTTCCAGATCATCAACCTCCGACGCGCTCATCAAATCTTCGACCGTGCGAACTTTCCGCTTTGACGCAAGCTTGGTGCCACTCTTGCCACCTGGCTGCGCGCGAGGCGTCTTTGCCGAGGCATCTTGACCAAGGCGCCTCGCGCGCAGCCAGGTGGCGAGAGCTTCCTGACCGCCTTTGCCTCGAGCGGTGTTGGCGGGAGAGCCGGAGCGGTGTTGGCGCGCCGTGACGGGGGGAGACCTGGGGGGCGAGACGGGCTTCGCCGACGGGATCCATCGCGCAGCGTCCTGTGGAACCCAATCGGGCTCCGCAGGGCGTCGCTTGGACGTGGTGGACCGGCGCGAAGACAGGGGCGCTGCGCGTGGCGAGGTGGCTGCGGGCGGAGCGGCCGTGGCCGGAGGCGGCGCGTCGGCGGTGGGGGCCGAGGCCGACGGTGGTACCGTCGGGGCGGCGGCGGTGGCGGCGGAAGGCGCAGCGGCCTGCGCGGGCTGCTGCACCAGCGGAGTCGACGTTACGGCGCCCGTGAGGCTGCGCCGCGAGCCGCCAGCGCTCTTCTCACGTGTGAAAAGCTCCTGGTTGGGCAACGTGGGCGGCGGCGCGCCGTCGTGGCTGAGGTGCGCCGTGCGAGCGCCGTCTTGGCTGCACGCACGTGAGCGCCGTTTGGAGCCGGTCGGCGGTGCGAGGTCAGGCCGGATGTGATTGGGGCGCACGATGCCCCCAAAGTCCGGTGCGCACCTGATGAGGGAGGCAATCAATAGGTCATCAGAGGTCATCAGAGGTCATCAGAGGTCATCAGAGGTCATCAGAGGTCATCAGGGGCCCCAAAGCCCGGTGCGCACTCGAAGCAGCGCCGGCCCTTGACGGAGCCATCATTCTTGCCCACGGGCATGTCGTACTCGACACCCACCCAGTAACCGTTGGCTAGCTCCGGGATCTTCCCCACGAACATGACCTCGGCATGGCGCTCGGCTTGGTCGCTCATCTCGACGACGAGCACGCGATCTCCGACCTTGATCTTGCATGCAATCTCGGCCATGTGCTCGTCCGTGATGAAGGCCGGCCCGAGGGTGTCCTCAGTCACCATCCAAATCGCTGGGTTGGAGGCGAGCTCCGCCTGGTAGCGCGCAAAGCGTGGCGAGAGTGGCTGGTGCGAGCCCATGCCTTCGCATGGATCAGGGTAGCCCAGCAGCCGGAGTACCTGCGGGGAAACGGCGCTGTGGTGAGCACTTGCATGCAAGGCGGGTCATCAGTGGCACTCGGAGTACCTCGACGGCCTGCCCACGCAGCCAGCCATGCCCCCCGAGCGCCAGGCTCATGAGAGGACCGCCCCCCCCCACCGACCGGATCGCCTCCTGCCCATCTGCATCCTGCGCGATCCCCACAAGCGTCGCGGCCGCAAAGCCCTGAGTCTCCCCCTCGTGCCCCTTGAGCAGCTCGACGAGGCGTGCGACCGCCCCCTCGGTCTTCGCGAGCTCGGTACGGTAGCGCGCCCCCTCGGTCTTCTCCTGGGTCAGACCCCAGAGCGCACACGTCGCGTGCTTCTGGGCGCCCGCGGTGCCCTCACACATGGTGACCACGAGAGGCGGGATCGCGCCCGCGTCCGCAATGAGTGGCAGGTTGCTCTTGTTCGATCTGGTGAGCTCGGAGATCACGGCGGCCGCGGACTCGCGCGCCTCAGGCAGCTCCGTCTCTCCGAGGAGGAGCACGAGCTGCCCGATGCCGTTCGCCTGCACGATCGCGCACTTGACTTCCGCCGAGGTGGCGAGATTCCACAACGCCCCCGCGGCGTGCGTGCGCGCCTTGGGCGTGCCGCGGGCGAGCAAAGCGACAAAGAGAGGGATGGCGTCGAGCGCGGTGATCGAGCCTTTATTCTCTGCGCTTGCGGACAGATGGCACAGCGCCACCGCCGCGTGCGTCTGCGACTCGGCGGACGAGCTGCTGAGCATCGTCACGAACGCGCAGATCCCATTCGACTGCGCGATGCGCACCTTGGCCTCTGAGAGCCGCGCGAGGTCCGCGAGCACCGCCGCGGCGCGCTCGGGCGGCGTGTTGGTCTCGCAGGACTGGCCGTTGCCCAGGAGCCGCACGAGCGGTTCGACCGCCCCCGAGATCACAATGACGTGCCGGTTCGAGGCGGAGCGCGCGGAGAGCGCAGAGAGGGCCTCGGACGCCTTGAGCTGCGCCGCCGTGTCGCGCCCCTCGAGCACCGCCACCAGCCGCTGCACCACCGTGTCGCGCGACTCGGGATGCGACGCGAGGCAGAGCAGTGCCGTCACCGCCGAGGCTTGGGTCTCGAGAGACTCCGAGCCCAGGAGTCCCACGAGGGGCGCCGACGCTCGCTCATTGGCCAGGGCGATCTGATTCTCTACGCAGTCGCGTGCGAGCCACTCGAGGGCCTTGGCCGCGTACTGCTGCGCCGACGCGTCGCCTGTTGAGAGGAGGGCCACGAGCGGCGGGATGCCTCCCGCGCGCGCAATTTGCATCTTGTTGGCCTCGTCCCCAGCGAGCATCGCGAGGGCGTGCGCCGCGTTCTTGTGCGCACCCACCTTGCCGGACCGGAGCAGCTCGACGAGAGGCGGGATCCCACCAGCGTGCGCGATGGCCACCATGTTGGAGGGGCATCCCTCAGCGAGGATGGCGAGCGCACCGCCGGCCGCGCGCTGATGCTCGACACCAGCCTGCAGGTGCAGCATCGCGACAAGGGGCCCGATCGCACCGGCCTCCAGCAGCCGTGCCTGCATGGCCGCATTTGCGTCGTTGCATAGGTCGGCCAGTGTGGAAGCCGCCGTCTCGGGAGGGCCGAGTGACCCATCCCCGAGCCATGCGACGAGCGGCGGCACGGCGCCCGCGTGAAAGATTCTCTCCTGCGTGCTCGGCGTGCTGAGCGCAAGTCGTGCGAGCCCAATGGCCGCGTTCTTCTTGGCGCCGAGCGTCTGCTTCGCGTCCTTGATGAGGCCGACCAGCGGCGCGATCGCGCCACACGCGAGGATCTCGTCGTGGTTGCAACGGTCGATGGCCAGGCATGAGAGCACCATTGCCGCGTGCTGCTGGGCCACCTCCGAGAGCTGGCCGCTCGAGAGCGACTGCACGAGCGGCGTGATCACGCCAGCCTCGACCATCGCCTGACGGCGGGACGCGTCCGTGGTCAGCGAGAGGCTCCAGAGGGAGTACTCCTGCGCCTCGACGCGATGGTCATTCAAGCCGTCCTTGAGCAGCTCGACGAGCGGCGCCACGCCACCTGCCATCGCCGCCTCACGCTGCACCTTCGCATCGTCCATCGCTGATCCGCCCGCGGCGTCACTCTTCGTGTTCATTTCACGTAGCGCGGTGCCGGCGCGCTGACGCACATTCGGGTCGGTGGCAGAGAGCTGACCGACGAGATGCTGGACTACCTGAATGCGCAGCTCGGGCGACATGCGCGCGATCTGTGTGAGCGCGCTCGCGGCCATCACCTGGGCCGTCGGACTCCCTCCCTTGAGCTGACGAATGAGTTGGTAGATCGCCCCCGAGCTCGAGAGGGCCTCGCGATGATCACGGTCGAGCGAGAGCACATTGATCACACGTGTCGCATGCTCCTGCGCCTCCACCCTGGCGATCGTCACCGGTGAGCCGTCCGCGCATGCCTCGGCCGCGTTGTCCGGCCCCTTCGCGATGAGTGCCACGAGCTTGTTGCAGATCGAGAACTGGTTCGAGAGGTTCTCCTTGCCGAGCTCCAGCAGCGCACCCTCGACCTCCGACTTGGCCTCCGCGGAGGCGCCTTCGAAGAGAGGAATGAGCAGCTCGATACCGCCCGCCTCCGCAATGGCCGCTCGGTTCTCGAAGCGTGCGGCGAGCGAGTGCAGCGCGCCCGCAGCCGTCTCCTGCGCTGGGCTCCGTGCGCCCAGCTTGCCGGGCTTGAGCAGCTCGACAAGCTGCGGGATGCCATTCGCCTCCGCGATCAGCCTCCTATTGTTTGCGTCCGCCGCAAGGCTCCAGAGCGCGCCGGCGGCGTCACGATGGATGTCGGGATGGCTATCGAGCAACGCGATGAGCAGCGGGATACCCCCCGCCTCGGCCACGGCCCCCTGGTTGCTCGCGTTGCCGAACGTGAGGCTCCATAGGCTGGCGCAGAGCTCCTTTTGGGTGGCGTGGCGCGCGTTGAGTGCGAGCACCTTGGCAGCCTTTTCCAGCTCATCGGCCTCCCTTTCGGCCGCAGCCTCCTCCTCCGTGGCCTTATCGGACGTCGCCCCCTTTAGCAAGGTCGCAGGTGACTTGGGCAAGCGTGCTGCTGTGGAGGGCTGTGCTTTCTTCTGGAACGAGCCCATCATCTTGGACGGGTTCCACTTCTTGGGTTGCAGCAGTGACGTGGCGAGCTCGACGGCGCCGGAGCGTGCGAGGGCGTCCTGGTTGGATGGGTGCGCGCGTGAGAGGCGCGAGATGGCGCGTGCCGCCTTCTCGCGTGTCGCCATCTGCGCCGGAGTCGGTTCTGGTTCTGAGGAGCGGCGCGGCGCCGACGCAGTGTGGTGCGAAACCGCCGCAGACGCGCCGGGCGCTCGTGTGTGCGGAGTGCGCTCCGCCGCCGCTCGCGGCGGCGAGGCAGTGCCTGCCGTATTTGGCAAGTCAGCGATCTCTTTGGAGATGCGAAGGAGATACCGTGGGCGACCGTCGGCATCAGCCACTGGCCCGATGTGTGCCCGATACGAGTCCGCATCGTCGTCGGGGCCGGAGCACGCCGGCGACTCGGGTCTGGAAGCCCCCGAGACTTCCGCCGAGGGCCTCTCGTCAGGACCAGAAGCTTCCTCACTCTCGCCACCATACATGGAAGCCCTCGTCGCTCTCGCCTTCTTAGGCTGGGGCAGCCACTTCGGATTCCCAGCCGCCTTTGTGCTGCGCAGGAGCTCCACCAAGAGCTCCGCGATTCGCTCTTGGTTGGCCTCGTTGGTGAGCGCGAGCGCGGCGAGCGCCTTCGCCACTTGCAGCTGCCCCTTGTCCGATGCTTGGCCTACGTAGTCGACAAGGGCCTCGATGCCACCTGCCGCCGCGATGGCTGCCTGGTTCTCGGGGTGGTCGACTGCGAGGCTCCAGAGCACGCCGGCGGCCTCATCGCGTGGCTGCTCGCGTGCGCTGCTCGACACGAGCGTGATGAGCAACGCGACGCCGCCGCACGCGGTCACGGCGGACTGGTTCGCCGCGTTGCCGAGCGCGAGGCGCGCGAGCGCGAGCGACGCCTGGGCCTGCACCCTCTCATGGAGATCGCGCGCCTTGGCAAGCCCATTAGAGACGCCATTGTCGTGTCGAACGACGTTCCACAGATGAGTGCTCAGCCGGTCCGCCGCCGTTTTCATTCTCTCCGGATAGAGGTCGGGCCGATGTTTGAGCAGGTCCACGAGCAACTCGATCCCGCCCGCGGCCTTCACCTTGTCTTGGTTGTCCATGCCACCCGCTGCGAGGCCCGCGATCGCGCCCGCCGCCTTGAGCTGCGCATGTGCCCTGGTGAGGCTCGAGGTATCAGCAACCGCGGTAGCGTCCGACTTGAGGAGATCAACGAGGGGCTCGATGGCGCCTGCCTCTCCCATCTCGCGTGCGTGCTCCGTCGCGAGGCTCGAGAGAGCACCCGCCGCCTCTGCCTTAGCCTCGATCGTTGAGCTCGTACGGAGCATGCCCACGAGCAATGGGATGCCCCCCTCCTTGGCGACGGTCGCGCCGTATGCCGCTTGGACCCGCGCCATGTCAGCCAGCACGACGGCCGCTTGGCGCTGCGTCTCGGCATCGCCTCCACTCGCCTCCGGCTCGAGGAGCGCGACGAGCGGCTTGATGCCATTGTACTTGGCGATCTCGCTCACATTTGCTTCCGAGTCGCCGCTCAGCGTCGCCATCAGAGAGACGGCGAGCAGCTTGACGCGCGACGACTCGGAACGCAGCTGGAAGACAAGCATCTTGAACGGCCCTGCGTTGGCGATGGCTGTGCGGTTGTGCTTCGCCTCGGTGGGATCGGCGCTGCTACCCGTCGAGAGGGTGAGGAGCAAGTCGGTCACGTACTCCTGCGCCTGGTCAGTGCCTGCACCTAGAAGCGCCACCAGACCGATGGCGATCGCGAGCTGGTTGGCCGGGCCGCTATTGGCGAGCACGTGTAGCGTCTTGGCCGCTGCAGTCCGCCCCTCGTCCGTCTTACCGTTCGAGAGGACGGTGACGAGCGGCATGATGGCGCCAGCGTTGACGATCACCACCGGCGCTCCCGGGTGATCTTTGGCGAGAGCTTGCAGGTCATGCGCCGCGCGCTGCACCACGCCAGCGTCGTCATGATCGAGCAGCCCTACGAGCCGCTTCGCAATCTGCGACTGGTTGTCCACATTCTCGGTCGCAAGCCGCGTGAGAGCGGCCGACGCGTGCTGACGGCCCGATGGCGTGCCTTGCTCGAGGAGAGAGACGAGGGGCTTGATGCCGCCGTTGATCGCGATGGCGCCGCGATTGTCCGGATCGAGCGCCAGATGCCACAGCGCCGCGGCCGCCTTTTCCTTGGCCGACACGGTGCCGGTCTCGAGCAGCTTCACCAGCGGGATGATGCCGCCTGCATCAGCAATGAGTTGCAGCCGGAACTCTTCGCGTTCCTCACACCCCTCCTCCTCGAGCTCGGCAGGCGGCATTTCCTCGGCCGCTGCGGCGACCTCACTCGGTGGCGCCTCTGCAGCCGAGTCTGCCTTGCTCTGCGCGCGTGCGGCGTGTGCCGCTCGAGAGGGGCTGCCGCTCGAGATGGCGCCCGACATCTCCTCACGAAGGTCGGCGAGGTTGATGCCCTTGCGCTCGATGGCGAGGACTGCGTTGCGGCATAGGGAGGAGATGGCCGCCGCCGCCGCCTCCATGGCGTGTGCGCTGCCGTGCTTGAGGAGCATCGTCAAATCGAAGATGGCGCCTCCCGCCACCATGATGCGCTGATTGTCGATCTGCTCGCACAGGCCGACGATCACCCGGGCTGCGTGCTCCTGTGCCACTGGGCTGCCTAGTCGGGTCAGCTCGAGAAGCGGGCGCACGGCGCCGGCGCTGATGATCGCATCCTGCATCGCCTCATCGGCCTGTGCCAGGTCGGCCAGCGTCGCGGCCCCCTGCTCCTGCATGCCAATGCGTACGCCAAAGTCGACTTGGCTGCCAGGGAAGATGGGTGCGAGCTCGATGGTACCTGCGACGCCGATGCGCGCCTTGGCCCAGCCGCTCCCGGCCGCTTTGGCGTCGAATGAGGGCAGATTCGAGCCGTCGAGCATCGCGACTAACCGCTTGACACCGCCCTCGAACAAGATGAGCGCTCGGCGCGCCTCGCCGCCAACGATCGCGGAGCCGTCCTCGCCATCATCCGCGCCAGCGCCGCCGTCGTTGTCGTCACGCCGCATCCATGAAGAAGAGCGGGCATCGGTGTCAGCCACAGCAGTGACGCCGGTTGCATCCGCACTCGTCTCACCGCCCGTCTCCCCCTCCACCTCGGGGTGGGCGAGGTCGTCACTGTCGCGCGCCAGGTGAGCCAGCGCACGGGCCGCAGTCTCGGGCGTGCCGAGAGTCGTCGAGCTGAGCAGCTTGATCAGCGGACTAATGGCGCCTGCTCTGGCGATGGGATCGCGATTGACCTTGACGAGGGCAATGGCGGCGAGTGTGGCCGCGGACGTTTGCTGCACGGCCTCGTTGCCGTGCCTGAGGAGCCTCACGAGGGGCCCGATACCGACCGCGATCGCGCCTAGAGCCCGCGCCTGGCCTGCGCCGGAGCCTTCACCTAAACGGCAGAGCAGCATCGTAGCGAGCTGCGCAGCCACCATCCTATCTTGCGCAGCTACGAGCATGTTGACGAGGTGAGGGATTGCGCCCGCCTCGACGATGCCCGCACGGTTCTCTTCGATCGAGGCGAGGTGCCACAGCGCACACGAGGCGTGCTCTCGTGTCTCGAGCAATCCGGTCCCCGCGAGGAGAGCGACTAGGTGCGGAATGCCGCCGAGCTTTCCGACGAGCGCCTGCGTGGTCATGTTGTTCGAGGCGACCGCGAGCATCGCGCGCGCGGCCTGCGTCTGCACACCCTCATCAGGGTTGCTCAGCCAGACGATCAGGTGCTGCACGCCGCCCGCCTTGGCGATGGCCACCTGGTTCGTTGGCTCGCTGTCGCACAGGGCCGCGAGCGCCGAGAGCAGCCGAGTTGCACGCGCCGGAGTCGCCTTCATGCTGAGGACTGCCACCAAGCGCTTCGTGATCGCAAGCCGATTGTCCTGTGGGGAGAGGTGAGGGCACCGTGGTGAGCACTTGCATGCACACCAAAGCACGAGCGCGAAGCGATTGGAGGAGCAAGCGCACCGAATGCTGCGCGGCGAGCGCCGAGAGCGCACCGGCCGCGTTGATGGAGGACGTCTCGGACTGCGCATACATGAGCAGACCCACGAGCGGCTCGATCCCGCCCAGCTTGGCGATCGTGGCCTTATTCGGCGCATTGTTGCTCGCGAGGGCCCACAGCGCCGAGGCGGACTGGTCCTTGGTATCGGGGCTGCCGTCACGCACGAGCGTGCAGAGCGGCACGATGCCGCCCGCGCGCGCGATCGCAGCCTGGTTATCTGTATTATCGCGCGCAAGGCTCGCGATGGCCGCCGCAGCATTCGACTGCATCTCGGGCACAGGGCTCGCGAGTACGGACACGAGTGGCACGATCACGCCGGCCTTGAACATGGCCTCCTGGTTGGCCGGGTTCGCTTCGGTCATGCGCCACACCGCGCACGCGGCCAGCGCGCACAGCTGCATCGCGGACACCTCCTTCGAATTGTTCGCCGACGTGGTGAGCACCTGCACGAGCAACGGGATGCCGCCTGCCGCCGCGATCGCCAGTTGGTTCGGGGCCGAGTTGTGCGCCAGCTGCGTGATGGCCTGGAGGGTCTTCTCCTTCGCCTCATTGGACGAGGAGCGCATGAGCGCAAGCAGCGGCGGGATGCCACCCGCATCCACGATCGATGTACGGTTGTCGGTCGAGTCACGAGCTAGGTTGGCGAGCGCGGCGGCCGCCTGTTCCTGCGCACCCGTGCCGGAGTCATAGAGCATCGAGACCAGCTGCTTGATGATCAGCGAGCGGTTCGAAATCTCAATCGAGAGTCGCACGAGCGCGCCCTCGGCATGCTTGCGCGCACTCGGGTCCTCGCAGCCGAGCAGAGCCACCAGCGGCCCGATGCCACCGTTCTCCGTGATGGCCAGCCGGTTGATTGCGTGGTCCGCCAGCGCCCAGAGCGCCCCTGCCGCCTCGGCCTGTGCTTCGGTAGATTTGGAGCCCGACAGGAGTTTGACGAGTGGCGCGATCGCACCCGCCTCTGCCACCTGCTCGGCCAGCGAGGGCTTCTTCTTCTCGTGCTCCTTCGTGTAGTGGCGTTGCCGAATGCGCTCGGCGGCCGCCTCATCACCCCTCTCGGCCTCGTCCTCATCCGCATTCGCTTCCTTGAGTGCCTTCGCAGCGGCGGCGGCGACTTCGACAGGATCTTCCGAGGAGAGGCGCGCAAGCGCCGCGGCCGCGTGCCGCTTGGACTCGACACTCTCTGGCTGGTCAGCAGGCTGCTCCCAGAGCAAGGCCACGAGCGGCGAGATGCCACCCGCGCGCTCGATGGCACGCTTATTGCTGCTGAGCTGAGCAAGCTCCGAGAGCGCTGCGGCCGCATGCTGCTGCGACAGCTCCGACGCATCCGCGTTGCACCTGTCGAGCAGTGAGATGAGAGGCTCGACGCCGCCCGCCCGGGCAATCGCAGCGCGCGCGTCGTCGTGGTACCGACCGAGCTTGGCCAGCGCGCACGCCGCCTGCTCCTTTTGGAGCACATCACCTCTCACCAGTGTGGCCACGAGGGGCGGGATTCCACCCGCCTCGGAGACCTTGGCGTGGTTGGTCTCGTCGATGCACAGGCTGAGCGCCCAGAGTGCGTACGCCTTCGCCTCCTGAGTCGACGGCTTACGCGCCGCGTCGCGGAGTAGGAGAACCAGATTGTCGGCGCCACCTGCCTTGGCAATGGCGACCTCATGCTGAGAGTTGTCCTTGACGACGCGCCACAGCGTCTTGGCGGCGCGCTTCTGCGTGGCGTCTGTCGTCGTCGAGAGGAGCTCCACCAGCAGTTGACTCACCTGCTCCTGGTTTTCCAGCTGCCCGATCGAAAGCGACACGAGCGCGCTGCCCCCGTGACGCTGCGCACGCTCGTTGGGCGATCCGAGCAGGCCCACAAGTGTCGGGATGGCCTGCGAGCCTGCAATCGAGACCTTGTTGGCATCGTGCCCCTCAGAGAGCGACCAGAGGGCACCAGCCGCCTCAGCGGCCACGAAAGCCACAGGGAAAGCCTTGTCCGGTGCGTAGTGGTTGGAGGCCGCCGCAAAGGCGAGGGCCTTGGCCTCGCGCAGGGGGCCGACGAGATCGGTGGTGGCGGCGGCGGCGGCGGCAGCGCCGCTGGCGGGGGCGAGCAGGACAGTGCTGCTGCTCGCACTCTGGGTCGGCTTACACAGGATGGCCAGCCGCGGCAGCGCGCCGAGGTCGGCGACGGCTGACTGGTTGGGTTCGTTGTTGCGACACACGCAGCTGAGGGCGAGGCACGCATTGGCTTGGACGAAATCTGGGTTGGTGCCGCCGCCCACATGCTCGCCGCGGCTGGCCTGGGAGAGCTCCACGAGTGGCTTGATGCCGCCCATCGAGGCGATGATCTCCTGGTTCGCTCTGTTGCCGCGTGCCACCATAGCGATGGCGTTCACGCTCTCACACACGACGAGTGGATAGCGCGACTCAATGAGCTGTAGCAAGGGGCCAATGCCGCCCGCCTTGGCGATCGCGTCCTGCGCGCGCTTGCGGTTCTTGCCGTTGGCACCCGAGGCGAGCTCGGCGATCGCCAGGCTCGCCATCGCCTGCGCGTCCGTGTTGATCCCCGAGAGGAGCGCGAGAAGTTGCGCGATGCCGTCGAGCATGCACACCTCCTTCTGGATGGACTCGTTCTCGTGCGCGAGCAGCGCGAGCGCGCGCGCCACCTCCACTCCTGCGCCACTGCCGAGGAGCACGAGCAGTTTCGGGATACCGTTCGCTTTCTGCACGAGCTCCTGCCCTTCCGGCTGGCGTGCGAGGTTCCCCACTGCCTCAGCTGCATGCATCTGAGCCTCGGAACTGCCCGTCTTGAGCAGCTGCACGAGCGGCGCGATCGCCCCCGCCTGGATAATGGGGAGCTGGTTGGCGGCCACGCGTGAGATGCTCGCCACAGTGGCGGCCGCCTGCTCCTGTGCCGAGTTGGCACCCGAGCGCAGGATGCCCACAAGATATTCGATGCCACCCAGCTTGGCAATCGCGAGCGGATGAGCCTCGCTGCAACGCGAGACGATGGCGAGCGTGGCGGCTGCGTGGGTCTGCGCGAGCGTGCTCCCGGACTTGAGAAGCTCGACGAGCGGAGGCAGGCCCGTCTCCGCAATGAGCACTGGATTTGATGCCGACTCCGTGGCGTTCTGCTGCACGGCAAGGGAGCGTAGCGCTGCAACTGCCTTCTCGCGGAGCTCCATCTGCGGGTTGGCGCGCACCGTCTCAACGAGCCCGACGATGAGCTTGGCGACGCCACCCGCTGCTGTGATCTGATGGACCGTCACCCTAGGCACGACTGGCCCGCCCATGGCCGGGGCGTCGCCACCTTGTGTGCGGCGCCTCCAGTGTTGAACACGCGTTTGGTCCCAAATTTTGCATGCAGACAAGACGAACGGAAACCAAATTCGAGTTCACGTCCACGTTAATTTGACTTTTAATTAATGACTTCTCGCGCCGCCGCGCGCGATCCCCCCTGCGCTTCAATGGCACTCAGAGACTGACCGTTTCAAGTACACTGTTCCGGGTACAGTACAGTACAGTACAGTTCGGCGCGTGCCGAAACTGACAGAAACGGCATTCGCCTTGCGTTGCCCACAGCAGCACAAAATGCCGTCGCCGCGGTCGCACTACTTATCGTCCGTACTGCATGACTTGCTGGCCGATCTTGCACGCGACGAGCTACGCGCGCAGGAGCGGGCAGCACAGCTGGAGGCGCAGCTGCGACTAGCACAAGAAGCAACAACGTGCAGCAGCATGCATACGATACGCCGAATGCAATCGAGCCTTGCTCGAGCCGTGCTACACGCTTACGCATCTGTGCGTCCAACCGAACCGTCGTCCATGATGGCAGAGCCGCTCATGGCGGAACCACTTCCGCACACTGCGTCCATGGAAGCCTTTGCTTTATGGATGCAAGAGCTTTTGTCCGATGGAGTCCGGATGGATGTCAATCAGACTCCGATTGAGTTGCCGAGGCCAACTTCAGCTTCGGGCTCTGAACTACAGCTGAGCGAGCAGCTAGGTGGTGCACTTCGGGCCGCACGGCTCGAGGGAGCCTTGAGCTCAACTCGCAGCATGAGCCAGAAAATAGTGCAGGACTTGCTGACGGGCCTCGCAAAGACCTTTGTGGAGACTTACTTGAGGCGATTTGGAGGCTCTCCAGGCGACGTGGATATGCTGCTAGCCACAAACGAGTGGCAACATCTATTGACAGAGAGTTCGGCAGCTTTTGTTACGCGGCGGGCACGGCTAGAGTTGATGGATCCGGGCACGCACGCAGTGAGCATTCCGATCCTCGACCCGTATTTTTGGGTTGCAGACGACGAGGATGATCCCTCCAGCACGGCCGACCCAAGTGGTCAGGGCAACCTGCTAAGTCGCGCGTCAGTCAGCTCCCTGTGGAGCGCGCCGGAGGGCGCCTGGCGCGCGGAAGGCTCCTGGGCCGACGAACGCCCCTTTGGGTCGCCGCTGCACCCGCGGCGGCCCGCATCCGCAGTGGTCATGTCGCGTACACCTACACGCGTGGTCAGCCTCGCCGACGTTTGGTCCACATCTTCGATGCCCAGGATACCAAAGCCGAGGACACTTAGTACAGACGTTCGAGATAAGTGCACGCCGCTCCTGCTCTCTCCTTATCAGACGTGGAGGAATGCACGGTCGCCTACGCTCAACAAGCAGCCGAACAAGCAGAGGGCGGACAAGGTGCATGTTTTGGGCCAAGGTCAACGCGACGGTAGCACGGTAGTTGCAGACAGGCTGCAACGATTGCAGACAGGCTCAAAGAGAATTTCTGACGGCATCACTCAAATACTAGACGGTCCTATTCTCGAGCAGCTGGCCTTGGGATGCCTTGAGGTTGCTACAGACAAAGTGACCGCTTCTATGGCAGAAAAGCAGTTTATCGATGGAGAGCTAACGAGGACACGTGACGCTCTCCCAGCTGAGTCCCAAGAGTCAGATCAACGGGTCCGTCAAGGTGTTCGGGTCGAGGACCAAGCTGTCAATTTGATGTTCTCGGCTGGAGCCCGGGTTTCTCAGTCTCGTACACCGCCACCATCTCATGGCGAAAAGCAGCCAATTTCACCCTTTTTGAAGCGTGCATCCTCTGTACCATTGCTCGTCAAAGCTGAACAAAAAGGCGAGAAGGACAAGAAACTCTGCCATGAGCACAATGTCCTCTCTCGCACCGCGTCAACACTGAGCGAAAGCATAGCTGCCACCCGAGCTGCTTCCCGTCTTGCAGGCGGGCGGCCTGCGGCCGCAATGCCACCGGGTGGGAAGGACCAGGGCGGCTCACAGAGCTGGCAAACGCTTCAAGGGAAACCTTACGACGAAACCAGGAATGGGCGTCGGTCACTGCCTGGGCATCGGTCACCACCTCCCAGCGAGACGAAGCCAACGCAACCTAAAGTCCTATTGGAGGATTACATCGCCAAAAGGGTCGCGCTTGGCCTCCCGGAGCCGATGTCAACAAAATCACCTAAAGTCCTTTTGGAAGAGTATTTGGCTCAAAAGGCTTTGAAGAGAGCTTCCACCATGGGTGTGCTCATGCTCATGACAACGTCCCCGACAGTTACGGAGTTGGACTCACGACTCGAAAGCAATCGGGCCGAGGGTATCGATCGTGTCATTGTTCTCGTCCGCTTGCAGACACGCTTGCGGGGATGGTGCGCTCGGCACAGGCGAGACAAGGTCACCTTGCTCGTTGCTCGACAAGAGGCTGCAAAGCAGGTGCTCACCTCGTGGGCAAAGCGTCGATACCTGCGTAGCTCCATCTGGCGCTTGTGGCACCGCCAAATGGCCGCCGCAGTGGAGACAATCATGCAGAGGTTTACAGAGGCGTACGATCCAACTCTGTCCGAAGACGAAGTGGCGCGCAAAGGCTTGCGGCGAGTCGATGCGTTGGCAATGTTGAAAAAGGGCCTTGGGCGCCAGCATGAAAACGCACACGCGATTGCGGACGCTTTGGAAGAATACTGCAAGCTCGGAGGTGTCGATGCAAAGGTCAAACGTGGCGCCGAGAGATTCCTCAATGCCCTGGGGGCCGATCTTCCTGAGAATTCACATCTTCCCGCAATGCGGCGCATGTACAAGAAGGAACAACCCCATGCGCTGCGTATCTTCTTCTCGTCCACCTTTCGGGATATGGATGGCGAACGCGAGTTCTTTGCTCGTCGCTACGCTGCTGAGCTTCGAACTCTGGCTAGGGCGCAAGGGGTGTTTGTCACATTTGTGGACCTGGGTGCGGGCTCGACTCCGCATGCGGAGTCGAGCCAAGAGGAGGTCGTTCACATCGGCTTCAAGCAGCTCAAGCAATCGCGTTACTTTGTCCATTTTATTGGCTCGCGATACGGATGGAGGCCATCGATTGAAGAGCTGAAGAAAGATACAGTCCAAGAGTTTGACTGCCTCAGAACGTACATCCCTGGTCGCTCGATCACTGAGGTTGAGGTTGTGTACGGGGCTCTGGGCTGGGGACCTCAGTCTGCCTGCTCACCCAAGAACGCTTTCTTCTACATCCGTTCTAACAAGTTTTGCAATAACATCCCGCTTAAGGCGAAGGACGACTACGTAGACGGAGATCCTTGTGTTCAGTCAAGGCTCGCCGATCTCAAGCTTCGGATCCGAGCCCGCGCCGCTGAGTCAAACAAGCATCATGGCAAGGCCATCTCTGGAGCTTCGCTGCCTTTTGTTGAGTGCTGCCGTGACTATGAGCGTCCGGAAGACTTCGCTAAGCTCCTTTTTGATGACCTGCGCGCGGCCATTCTGCGTGACTATCCGGAGAAGAAGATCTTCAGCGCACTCGATGAGCAGTTCATGAGGCACATTCAAGTCGCCTCGCAGCACTGCGACGTGTACGTCGGGCACGAGAGCGTCCAGCAGCAGATAGATGAATACATCGCTTCAGCTGGCACCACCGGACCACGCACACCTCTCATCCTGGCAGGGATCGCGGGCTCAGGCAAGTCGGCAGCGTTGGCAAACTGGCTGTTCAGAACGTCGATCGTCGGCTTCGTCTTTCCTCACTTCTGTAGCGCGACGGAAACCTCCAACAGTCATGATGGTATCCTGCCTCGCCTGGCGTCCGAGCTGAAACGCTCGTTCGGGTTCGAACACGACCTGCCGGCGGACAAAGACGAGCTCATCGAACTGATCCCAAAGTGGGTGACCTTGGCGTGTACATCGACCCCTGTCGTCGTCATTCTCGACGGCATTGATCAGCTGGCAGAGACAGAGGCTAGAGCGCTGGCATGGCTTCCCAACGCGTTGCCGCGCAACTTCTCGTTGCTGCTTTCGACCTCAAATGATCCTCTGGTTCTCAAGTCGTGTGCCAGTCGGGGCTGGAATAATATCATCACGATGCCAAAGCTGTCTGTCGCCGACCAAGATAAGCTCACCGCTGACTTGCTGGCTTGGCACAATACGACGCTGGAGTCGCACCTTCTGCTCATGCTCACTAAAACAACAAAAACGACATCGCCGCTCTTTCTGCGCATGGCCATCGAGCTGCTCGTAGTCAATAATGTTGCAACCGAAAATTCCACAACCGATGGTTTCTCGTTACAATCACTGCTTTCAAGCTGTCTGCAGCGGCCCAGCGCAAGCGAGCTTGCCAAGTTCGTTCTTTTGCGACTGGAGACTCGATATGGGAAACAACTGATTCAATCCGTCTTCAGCTATCTCGAAGCATCCCGCTTTGGTATGTCGGAGGTCGAGATGATCGAACTACTCAAGATGAACCAGGCTGATTGGTGCTTCCTCTTCACCGCGATTCGCACGCTGTTGTGCGAATCTGTGGGCCTCCTGATCATTTCAGGCCGCGTGATGCGCCAGGCAGTCCGAAAACGCTACTTCCTGGACGAGGCCTATGTCGTGGCCATCCATCGTGAACTCATCGACTTCTTCAGAACGCTCTCTTCGAGCACGATGTCAGACTCAATTCGGATCAGATGCTGTACCGAACTGCCCTTTCACATGATTCACGCCCACGAGCTCGATATGCTTAGCGACTATCTCTTGGACGTAGGCCGCGTGCGGCACCTTCTCATGGATTCGAGCCTTTCTCGTGAGCTCACGAGCTTGTGGGCGCAAGTTGGAAGCGACAGGGTGCAGCAGCATGGTTCACAGTACGTGGACTCGCTCGCCCAATGCGAAAAGGAGCTTCGAAAGGAGATAGCGACCAGCTTCAAGATGCTTGGGCAAAGCCGCAAGGACATTAAACATGCCTCTCTTGATCTCCTCGCGAGGATTGCAGGGCATCTAGGCAGCTTTCTCTGTGAGAGTTACCAATACCACTGTGCGGCTGCTCTTCACAAGCGTGCCATCGAGATCGACCGAGGGCTGATCGACGACTTTGGAGAACGTGTCCCTGAGGGCTTTCGATTGCTTGCCAATACACAATCTCTCATGGGAGCGTACGTGGATGCAATCTCAAACTACTTCATGGCGGCCGGTATCTACGCACACTGCGCTAAGACGCAGCCTTCTGCAAGGATTGAGTATGCGCAGACGCTGTTCGAGATTGCTGGCGTCGCACGTTACGTTGAGGAAGAAACTGTCGTGACGGTGTCGGGCGAGAACGTCTTTCTCAAAGACAAAGCTCGGCGACAGTGTCTATCGGCTTTACGTACATTTCAAGATGTTCTTGGCGATCACAGTCCACGGGTGCGCATCAAGCGATCGTCAGTCACGGATTGATTTGCTCATGCCCTCTGCTGCCCAATTGCTGATCGCGTGTGCCCATATTGACTCCCTCAAGCGTGTCCGATAATGTCACTTCTTGCTTCTCCGCAGCTCGCCCCAGTCCTCGTTCGACTGGCATATTTATTCTACGGACTCGGACCAGAGGAGCAAGAGCAGGCGAGGCAGTACGCCGAGGACGCGAAGAAGCTCTGTAAGGATGCTGAAAGCAGCGACAGGACGGATGAACGCTTCGACTCTACGATGGCCGAGGCCACTCATGTGCTCGGTGCGATTCACCTCAAGTCAGGCCGACTTCGACAGGCGTGTGACTGTCTGTGGGAAGCCCTAAATCTATCCACGCTGTGCGAGGGGTCAGCCTCTCTCCTCACAGCTGAGATCCTTGAGGATCTTGCCCTCGCGCACATACGCATGCGCTTCGACGTTGTGCAAGAGCCCATCCCGCCGCTCGATGACAAGGCTGATGACGAGCGGATTTCGAGTGGCTGGACCTGGCCAGAAGGCACGATCGGCGACATGCTATTTGCGGTCTTAATCCCAGCTACCACAGTGGCTGGACACGTTGTCGAGTTTCTCCGCAACCTCCGAGACCCGAAGGGCGGGACTGATGACGAAGAGGCCATCGACGCGATGCTCGTCTGTGCGCTCGAAATCCGGCGACGCAAAAATGGTCGGGGTCATGTGCACGTGGCTCACTGCCTTATACGGCGCGCAGAGCTCTTGTGGAACCAGTCAAAATATGCTGAGATCATAGAGCTGTACACTGAAGCCTCCAAAATCTTTGAGGACGCCGCTGGAACACCCAAATGTAAGCCAGTGGCCCAGCTCGCATCATGGATGACTGTGGCGCACATGAACAACAACAATTTCAAAAGGGCAGAGGAGGAGCACAAGCGAGCCGAGGAGCTAGCAAGCCAGGTCTTTGGCCTCGGTTCGGTTGCAGAAGCTACCAAGCATATCTCAGCCACTGCCGTAATCGCCACGTCGTGGGAGTCGTACCGCGTGATGATGGACAAGGTTCGCATCTACACGTCCATGGCACTTAATTTCAAGCTCCAGGCTGGGAACACGCCAAGCGCCGCCAGGGAAGCTATGCTCGAACGCTTTGGCAAGTTGAAAGCGAAGGCGGAACGCCACGAGGCACAGGCGCGAATAGTGCGAGATACGTTGCTCAAGGAGGATTTCATAGACGACGTACTGCCACATCTCTCCCATTATGCACCAATTCATCGAGAATTCGCAGGCACTCAGGCTCATGTGCAGAAGCGCGTTGTGGCCAAGGCCGCCTCTCCTCCCTCTGGTTCGGGGTCACTCCCGAAGCCATCTCCTGCATCATCTCCGAAGTCAACTCGAAATACAGTCACTCGTTAACACGACATTTCGATTGTACAGTGGCTACGGCTGCAGAAGAGTGTATTGTGCTTCCTGTAGTTTACGAGAGAACAACGCGTTGCATTGCAGGCTCGCGGCTCGGTGCGGTCGGGTTCATCCGATCGGTAGAGACGGGACGCGTTCTCGATCGAGTGTGTTTTAGTTTGTTTTCACTCGACTTGATCTTTCCAGAGAAGGATATAAACAAGAACAGCGCAAAGAAAATTATCCGAAATCATCCTCCAGCGTCCAGCCAGCAGTCTCAACTCAGAACTCTCCTGACCCTCCGAATCGCAATCGGTCGGCCGCCTGGGAGCGAGGGTGTGGTCTGTGGAGTACAAATGTTCCAATGTCGCCACGGCGGCGGGCTCTGGAGGCGGCTAGGTGGCGCCACCGCGAACCATGCTGTCGGCGCTCCCCTCAAGGAGTCGCTCGTGCATGCGCTCGGCGGCGGTGGCTTGCATCTTTCGGCGGTGACGGCGCCGGCGCACGCACGTGACCACGATGAGAAGGAGCAAGGCATTGCCGATGACAGTCAGGCCGCATGCGGCGGCGGCACGCGGGAAGCCGAGCGCTTGCACGAGGGCGCCGCTGACCATGGGCCCGCTCGCACTGCCCGAGGTGAAGGCGAGTTGCGCGAGCGCCGCGATGGCGTCCGAGCTCTGCTCCACGCTCAGCCCGACACGGCGCCCTTCTTCGATCATGAGCGCGTTGGCGGGCACGAAGGCGAGCGCGCAGCCTGCGCCTAAGAGCACAATCGAGCCCACCGCGAGTCCAATGGCGTACGCCTGGCTCCGCCCGTGCGGCGAGAGGAAGGGGAAGGGCGTGAGCGGTAGGCTGAGCTCATCGAGGGGCGCCATCGTCAGGTACGCGAGCCCAGCCAGCGACAGACCGCTGACCAGCGAGGTAACGTTCCCTAGCCTCGAGGCGATCGAGCCAGCAACTATGGAGAGGGCAGTGTACGCGATGAGCGCGGCGGTGAAGCAGAGGCCGATGAGGCTCTCGGGAAGACGGTAGGGCGGCTGCGACAGAAACGGCTGCATCGCAGGGTCGAGGAAGGCGATCGCGAACATGATCGAGAAGATGACGAGCAAGCACGCGAGCACGACCGGCGAGCCGAGTAGCAAGCTCATCGGCCTCTCCGCGGCTACCCTTGTCACAGAGCTGACGGGGATCGGCGCAACGAGCATGACCAAGGCGCACAGCAATAGGGCGCCGCCAGCGCTCAAGAACGGCGCCTCATAGCCCACCAGACTGTCGAGCGAGCCGCCGAGCACAGGCCCTATCATAATGCCGATGCCGCGGGCCGCCTCCGACCAGCCGACGGCATCGGACGCCTTATCGGGTGGCACTGAACGCATGAGCAAGCCGATGCCAGCAACCTCGGTCAAGCCGGCGCACACGCCCTGCCCCGCTCGCAGCGCCGCACAGCATATGACGAAACGGAGCGTCGTCGTGGCCAAGCCAGTGAAGGCGAAGGCGACCGCAAAGCTGCCCTGCAAAATGAGCGCGAGCAGCAGCACGCGTGCGCCACCGAGGCGCGTGCAAATGGTGGGTGCGAAGGGCGTGGATAGCAGCGCAAAGAGCTGAGAGAGGCCAAACAGCACACCAGTCACCCTCGGGGTCACGCCCTTGGAGCTCGCGGCCGCGGGAAAGAAGGCCATGAGCATCGAAAAGTTCATGTCTGAGAGCGCGCATACAAGACAAACGAAGAAGACAGCGCGGCAGGCATATGGCTGCGCAGCAGGTGCGATGGGCTCCTGGACGGAAGTGGTTATTGAAGCGGATGCCATTTTTTCGTTGCCGACGTCGTTGCCGACGAGCGAGCCGACAGATGCTGCAGGACAGATGCAGCGCACGCCTGTGAAGAACAGGTAAGCGCACGCTGTGAAGATACAGGTACGTGTGGTCCAGGGGTCCCGGTACATGTAACCGTATCCGTATGTACGCCGGTCCAGTGTCTAGGGTGTCGATCAACAATGCGAATCGGCGCGCCCCGCCGAGCACGAGCCACGAGGATGAACTTGATCATTCACTTGATCATGATGAAGTGGATGGCGGTGCCATGCTGGTGGCGAGCGGGAGATAGGCGCTTGAGCTGCTCGGCGAATCACCATGCTGGCCGGCCTGGTGGCCGTGCTGCCCAGCCTCACTCACACTCTCCTCTGTCGCGTCCTCCGCCTCGTCGGCCTCCTCCACACCTGATGAGGGAGGAAATCACTCGTCATCAGGGCGCAATCAACGACAATCCGCCTCCGCGGCCTCCTCCTCCACACCTTCGCTGCTTAGCAAGGGTAACAGCGCATGCCGCATGGCTAGCAGCTCCGTGAGCGCCTCGAGGAAGGTGTCGTCGTCGCCCAAGCGCTCCGAACTCGCGACCAAGTGAAGTCGTGCACTACGGAGCGCGATATTCACACTGGTGCTTTCCCTTGACGTGCGGGCGTTTGCCGTCAACCAGCCTTCGACTGAATCCGCCATGTCCACGCACACACGAAGGCGGAGCCCGACACGATCCAGCACCTCGGAGCCGCGGCCAGGAAGGAAGTCGGCGGGCACAGCCTCCGATGTTGAAGCATCGTCCCATGCACCTCCAACGCCCGTTCGGTTCACGTGGGCAAGTGTGGCCGTTCGTGAAGGCGATCCGTGCAGGGCGAGAGCTACCTGTGCCGCGGCCGAGTGTGCGGCGCGCCGTGCAGCGACGCCCACCATAGCCTCCAACCCCATCGCGTACTGGGCAGCCAACTCCTCGGCCGCCACGGCGCGCTGCTGGGCGGCCGAATCCTCGACCTCGGCGATCCGGCGCGCGACCGCAGCAGCAGCTTCCTCCGCCGCTTTCGCGCGCTGTTCGGCAGCTGCCTCAGCCTGTGCGATACGCTCTTCGGCAAAGTGCTTCTCGAGGGAGATGCAGCGTTCGCTCGCCTCCTCCAACTCCCGGATCCTCTGCGCAGAGGCCTCCTCGAGCTTTCTTATCCGGCGTGAGGCCTCCATCGAGGTTTCTTCTAGTGCCATCGCATGGGCGCGAGCAGACTCCTCGGCAGCCTCGACGCGGCGCTGACATTGAGCTTCGATAGTTGACAGGCGTCGTGTGAGCTCAGCCTGCATTTTCCCAGCCTCAGCATCCGCCATGTCTGCCGCTCGCTGCGCCACCTTTGCTGCCGCTGCCTCGGCCGCCAAAGCTCGTCGATCAGCCTCCGCCTGCGCCTGCGAGATACGCCGCTCTGCATCCTCTTGCACGGCAGCAATCGACTCGGCAGCGGCGCCAGCACGAGCCACTGCCGCTGCGAGGGCGCTCACCAGGTCGGCATGCTCCATCGCGGCGAGCATGTGGCCGTCCGAACTCATTGGTCCGAACTCTTCACACTCCAAATCAGGCCCCGAGATCTCAGAGATGGGCCACTCTGACGTGAGCCAAGCCGCCTGGCTAGGTGGTTCGACACCTCGGCACGTGTAACTACCTAAAATCACCTTAAAACCTCACGTGAGCCACACGATGCACGAGTCGATCGCCTCGAACGCCACGTGCTCGGCGCGGCTCCAGCCGTCGCATTCCCACGTGAGCCAGCCGTCGAAATCTACACCTCGGCCTCGTCGGGGAGCCCATGTGGTCAGGCCCCGCTCACGTGGCTCACGTGGCTCACGTGGATCTGGCTGGCTCACCT
>Ga0210244_100805_pt1 | contig 28328 bp, 17 predicted proteins | sample ChrtobMetaP3_0mM_FD_155473 | JGI IMG/M metagenome (GOLD analysis project Ga0210244, IMG submission 155473) | Chrysochromulina tobin associated microbial communities from unialgal haptophyte culture, Seattle, Washington, United States - P3_0mM | ecosystem: Host-associated > Algae > Haptophytes >...
GGTGCCTGACGGTGCCTGGCTACCTCTCGCCGCCGGCCATCGAGGAGGAGCCGGTGGAGCGGCCGCCAAATGGGACCATCAAGCCGCGGGTGGTGAGTGCTCAGCTCAGCTGGCGCGGCGGTCACGTGGCCCTGCGCCTCGAGGCTGCACAGCTTGCCTTCCACAACCCGCCCAAGTTCGTGTCGGTGCACGAGCCAGATCTTGCGCCTCCGCCCCCTCCTGCGCCGATCGTGCGTCTTCGCGCCGTCGAGGCGGAGTACGAGGGCGCGTGGGTGCGGGGAGTGATGCACGGCAGCGGCACCCTCACCCTGCTCGACAGTGGGGACAAGCTCGAGGCCCCCTTTGACCAAGGACTCGTCGCTGGCCACGTGAAGCTCACCACAGCTGCGGGCGTCACACTCGAGGGACGCATGGTCGGTCTCTGCCTGCGCGGCCGCGCCATCGTCTATCAGCCAGCGCCGGCCGTCTCTGAGTCGAGCCGCGCCATTGCTGCGACCGCCGCGGATGCGGCCGCGTCCGCTGAGGCCGCTGTGGCGGCTGCTGCCGCGACCGCCGCTGCCGAGCGCGGCCGAGCAGCCTCGGGCACCGCAGAGCGCACGCGCATCTGGTACGAGGGCGAGCTCGAGGAAGACGTACTGAGCTCCTCACTGCGGCGAGGCGGCACAGCACGCCTCGTGCGACGCGGCCACGGCGAGGCGCAGATGGCGAATGGCGACCGATATCTCGGCGCGTGGGCTGAGGACGTGCCGCACGGGCAGGGCGCGTACACGTATGAGCTCGAGGCCCAGGTGTACGAGGGCGCGTGGGTGCATGGTGAGCGGCACGGGTACGGCGAGCTGCACTCGACGGCTGCCGCCGATACGCTCGACGAGTACAAGGGCCAGTGGCGCAACGATATGCGCTGCGGCCAGGGCGTACAGCGGCTGGGTGCGAGTGGTGACGTGCTTACGGGCCTGTGGGTGCAAGACGCTCTGTGCGGGCATGGCACTCTGACGACGGGGCGCGGCGACGTGTACGAGGGCGGCTTCGTCGCGTCGCTGCGCGATGGGCAAGGCCGGTGCGTGTACGCCGACGGCTCCGTGTACGAGGGCGGCTGGCAGGCGGGCATGTACGAGGGCAAGGGCACGCTCGTCGGCGTGGGCGGCGCGCGGTGCGAGGGCAGCTGGCATCGCGGTGAGATGAGCGGGGCCGGCCGGCGGGTCTACGGGGGCGGCGCCGTGTACGAGGGTGAGTTCGCGAGCGGGCTGCGCCATGGCCGTGGCACGTGGCACGACGAGGTCTCAGGCGAGACCTACGAGGGCGAGTGGGCCGACGACCTCAAGGAGGGGTTGGGTGTGTGGACGGTGCGCGAGGGCGCGGACCCCGCCTCCCGGTACGAGGGCACGTGGCGTCAGGATCGGCTTCATGGACCGAGCTGCCGCACGAGCGCAGCTGACGGCACCGTGTACGAGGGTGCTTTCGAGAGCGGCCGGCGAGGTGGCATGCAGCCAATCACGCTGCTCGCGCTCGAGGCGTTGCTTCACAAGTGGACGGCGCTCCTGGAGGCACAGGCCGCCGTGTCGGGCTCGGTGCTCGTGGGTGGACTCGAGCCTACGAGCTCGGCCGGCCTGGGCGAGCTTGTACCCAAGTTCCTCTTGAGTGAGGCGCAGACGGCGGAGTATGGGTATGGCATCCTCTCGCTGCCCTCGGGTGAGCTGTACGAAGGCTTCTTCCGCGACGGCTACCCATCGGGGGCCGGCTTGTGGCTCGCGCCGAGCAATGAGCAGCCGGCCGGTGCAGCTTCCGAGTCGCTGTGCCCCATCCTAAGTGAGCGGCCGCGCTGCGTCCTGGGCTGCTTCCAGGCTGGTCAGCTGAGCGGCGTGGGCATGAGCCTGTACGCGGACGGCGCCGCGCACTCGGGAGGCTTCGGTGCGTGGGTGCCGAGCGGCCACGGCGTGCGATGGCGTGCAGACGGCAGCGTGTACCGCGGCATGTGGGCGGGGGGCGCCCACCACGGCGCGGGCGAGTTGCGCGCCCCGCCTTCGGCGATGGCGGCTGCTGGTGCGCCGGACAAGGCAGCGGCTGCGGTGGTTAAGTCCAAGGCGTCACCAGTGGACGATGAGGGCGAGGACGAGGACGAGGCGGAGGCGGCTGAGAGGGCGGCGGCGGTGGTGGACGCCAAGGCGGCCGAGGACCCGGCCACTACAGAGCTGCTCTACCGAGGCAACTGGTCGCACGGTTTGCGAGAGGGCGACGGGCGCGCCGAGTACGCGCATGGCGGCAGCTACGAGGGCCAATGGCATGCGGGGATGCCGGAGGGTCGCGGCGTGCTTGTGCTTCCCGCCGGGCCGAGTGGCTGGGTAACCTCGCGAGGCGGACGGTCGCTCGGCGGGCGCGGCGCCACGTATACGGGCAGTTTCGAGCGCGGGCGACGCTGCGGCAGCGGCGTGCTTCGTTTCCACGAGAGCGGCGACTCCATCGAGGGCGAGTGGTCTGATGACGGCGCCACCATCACGGACTCGATCTTCAGGTACGCTACGGGTGGCGAGTACGAGGGTGATCTCGATACGCTCCTACGGCCGCACGGCGAGGGCACGCGCACCTATCCCGATGGCTCGAGTTACGCGGGCACCTTTGCACGCGGGCTGCGGCACGGTCAGGGCGTGGGGCGCGAGGCAAGTGGACTCGAGTACGACGGCAGCTGGCGTGCAGACCGGCGGCATGGGCGCGGCACTATGCGACTGCCCGACGGCGGCGTGTATGAGGGTGCCTTTGCCGAGGGGGTGCGCTCGGGGCACGGGCTCATGCGGTACGCGGACGGCTCGTCATACGAGGGCGAGTGGCGCGCGGATGTGTACGAGGGCGTGGGCACCTTGTTCCACGTTCCCGACGAGCGTGGCACCGACCTGTACGGCGGCCACTGGAAGGCTGGGCGCATGCACGGGCACGGCGTCTTCTCATACGCTGACGGTGCGCGCTACGACGGGCAGCATGAGCAGGGGCACCGCCATGGGTACGGTACGCTGCTGCTGCGTGATGGCACGGCGCTCCGAGGCGAGTGGAGTCACGACGAGCTGCGCGGCCAGGGCGCGATCACCTTCAAAGACGGCTCGACGTGCATGCTCGCCCTCGAGGCAGCGCGCCCTCGGCCGTCCGCCCCGGAACTCTGTGTGCGCGCTGCACGCTATCTGGAGGAGTGCGCCTTCACTTTCCCAAGCGGTGACGCGTACGAGGGCGAGTTTGCGCTCCTCGACGACCTCGAGAGCGACGCCGAGGCCACGCCCTCCTCGTCCGGCGCGGCCGCCAGGGCGAAGGATGGAGACGATGCCGCCGACGGCCTCCCGCTCGCGCCGCCGTCGCTGCGCTACGTGCCGCACGGTCAGGGTACGCTGCGCACGGCGGCGGGCGCGCAGATCATGGGCGTCTTTGCGCGCGGTCAGCTCGAGGGGGAGGGGCGCGGCGCGTACCCTGACGGCCAAAAGTACGAAGGAGAGTACCGGCAGGGCTTGCGCAGCGGCGTGGGCACGTGCAGGTACGCAGATGGCTCCGTATACAAGGGGCAGTGGCACGCAGACGGCCGGCACGGACGTGGGCTGCACATTCTTCCGAATGGCGACATGTTCTCGGGCGCCTTCGAGTCGGACGCCCCGGGGAGCTCAGGCACCCTCATCTACGCCTCGGGTGGCTCGTACGACGGCGAGCTGCGCGGCTACCGGCGACACGGCTGGGGCGTCTTCCAGGAGACGGCTGGCTACCGGTACGAGGGCGACTGGGCGCAAGACGAGCGGCAGGGCTACGGGCGCGAAGTGCGCGAGAACGGCGATATCTACGAGGGCCAGTTTGCGCGCGACCGGCGGCACGGGCGCGGCCGGTTGCTCACGGTGCGCGGCGAAGAGTACGATGGCGGCTGGCTCGAGGGTAAGCGCGACGGGCAGGGCTTGAGCATTGTGCTCCCCTCGGACGAGGCCGAGACGCAGCGCCAGCGCGTGAGCGCCTCGCTCCTCGTGCACCGCCAGGCCCATTTCCTGCGCCTGCAGCCGGCGAGCACGATGGGGCGCACGTGAGCGCGCGCCGCCGTCCCCCGGGGGATGTGAGGATGTGAGGATACACAGCGGCGGATGTGAGGAGGTGAGCGCGAGGCGCGCTGACCGCTGAAGCAACGCTCGCAAGACCAGAATCGTAGGAAGAACTACAACAAACGGAGTAGGACAAAGCGTGTCGTGGCATTTTTTAGTGGCATACAAATACTTAAATGGTTTAACACCTCTCGTCGCTCGTGCGGTAGGGAGCCGTGGGCTGCGCCGTGCGCGGGAGCGTGGCCGGGAAGACCCCAGACACGCCCAGGGGCTCTTCCGGAAATCTGGCAAGAGTGGTAACCCAGACGACCAAAGCCAAGATGCTCCGCGCGACACTCACTGGTCTGTGACGCGCGCGAACCACATGCGAGAGACCGACGTGCGGACGGATCTTTCCGTCTAAGTAGTTTCGTCCGTCCTCTCTCTTCAGCATGTATGGCGACCTCCACACGGCCAGGGGGAATCTCCCCCGAGATCTTCTGCCGCTCGCACCTTGCCTACTACTGAACTCCGAAGGTTCGGTGATAAGAAAAGGTTAGACCTTGCGCAAGTCACCACGCTGGCACGGGCTCGGCGCCGCAGACTTCTTCGCCGTCGTCACTGCACACGTCGATGACAGTGCCGCCGTCGTCGGCATCATGCTCTAGACGCTCGAGTCTCATGCCCGAGATGCGTTGGAGCTTGGCTAGGCGCTCGCGGCCGAGCTCAGGTGGGGTCATCGTCTCAGGGGCGCGTGGGATCTTTGCGTTTACAACCTTGCGCGATGGCCGGCCTCGTGCAGACGCGTCGAGCTCGGGCACGCTGCAGCAAGCAGGATCTACTCCGATGGCCTCTCCTCGCTCAATGTCGCGATCGGCGACGAGCCACAGGCGGGTCTCGCCCTTGGAGCCGTTGTATACGACTTGTGTCTTGGTCGTCGCGTTGCAGTAGTCGGTCGAGATCCGCGCGAAGGTCGCGGGCCACCGCAGCTGGGTCAGTGGCCCCTGGATCACCGAGCCTGTAACGTCCGACTTGAACTGTATCGTCCGACTTGATGGGGCAGCTGGAGCATCTTCTCTCGTCGATGCGAGGTGTGGCGATGAATTGAGCGACTCATTGGCAGGTGCGGCGGCCACCAAACATTCGAGCAATGGCTTCGCGCTCACGAGGCTCCTTAGGAGCGGCTCGAGCTGGCGTGTCCCATCTACGAAGAACGCGCTGGCCCTCTTGAGGGCGTTGTTATGGGCGGTCTTGCGCTCCAAGCTGGCGGCGCTGCGGCCGCGTGCGCCAGGATCAGAGGGGGCCTCGAGCCACCATGGGCACACTGGCTGCTTCATGCGCAGAACCGTGGTATCCAGCAGCCAAAAGGGCACGCGTGGCCCACTCAACTCGCCAATCACATCGCCCTCTTTCAGCCGAGTACGCGCGAATAGGCCGAGACCGCCATCGGGGCTGCCCTCGAAGACAGCCGCGGACGGAGGTGGCCGAGGTGGCCGTTGCGAGCCCGGGAGCCATGCCGGCTCCATGACAAGCTCAGAGGATGCGGAGGTATCGGCAGCGGCGTCGGCAGCAGCAGCAGCGGCATGGGCTACCACAACTGCGACCACGGGCGGCGACGGTGACGAGAATGGGGCAACAAAGCTGGCGGCATTCATCGGGCCGTAAGCTGTGGCCGTGAGAAGTGCTGCCGTGGAGGCAGCGGCTGCCTCCTCGAGAGGCCCCCCGTTGCGCCGCAAAGCCCTGACCGAGGAGCCCAGCCTGGATCTGGATCTGGATCTGGATCCAGCCTCGATCTGGATCTCGATCGGCTGGGCCTCAGAACCCGCACGGCGCAACAGCGTGGGTTCGGGGTGGGCGGACGGCCTGTCGGGCGGCAGCTCGTGACCGCACCCCTTTGCGGCGTCATTCGTGTCCGCAGCAATGGCGCACCACCAACGGCCAAGCACCCAGCGCATGGGTCGTGACGGCTGACAGCGGCACAGCGGCGTGAAGGGCGTCTCAGGCACACGGAGCTCAAGGCCGCAGCCTGTCCCGTTGGCGGCATCACACCACCAGCGATCACGCCAAAAGGATGCTGGGCGCGGAGGGATGCAGCGGCATGCTGGCGGCGCGGCAGGTGGTGGCAGCAGGGAAGCTTCGACTTCGCGCATGAACTCAGTAGCCTGCGTACCGAGCGCCGCCCAGCATTCGGCAGCCTTCTGCGCAACTGTCTTTCCATGGGTGTCGATGCCCAGCCGGAAGCAACCCGCGTCGACCTTGTCGATGAGAGTGGTGCCGCTCACACGCAGCTCGAGGGTGAGGAGCTCCGCAATCTCCACCAGAGGCGGTGGTGGCTCGTCTGCCTTGGCCTGCCATCTGGATTGCTTCAGCTCGGAACGTCCACCGACGGTACCGGTATAACTGTTGCGTGAGGCGGGATGCGACGGTCTTTCGAGGCCATCACGTCTTTGTAGGCGCCCAGCCGCTCTCGCCGACTTGCGATTTGGCGCAGGCGCTGATAGGCGCGCATCCCGCACAAAGCGTGCCGGCACTTGAAGCTCGCTGTCGCCGTCGTCGTAGAGAATGTCGTACGTGCAGTCGGAGTGCGCCGCAATCACCGAGCCCAAGTACCACTTGGTGAGCCCTCGTCCATGCGTCTGCGCCCCATATCGAGCCTCGACTCTGTCGCCCACGAGCCACGGGCCAGAGCGCTCTGCAAGTGGCACAGGCTGACCGTTTGGCTCGTCGGTCGACTTCGCGCTCGGTACGGCGCTCGGCACGCTTTCCGGGCCAGCTCGGGACGCCTCCAGCTCCATCTCCTCCTCCGGCTCGAGCTCTCTCTCTGGCCCTGGTTCTGGTTCGGGCTCGTCCGGGGCCATGCTCGTCACGCCATGCTCTGCTACGGCGATGGCTACCCCGTCGCAAACCGCGGCCCGCGCCTCTCCAAGCGAGACACTACTGACAGACTTAGACGCGGAGGCATCGGATGTGGATCCGCTTGAGGCGTCCTCGGCCACGGCCGCGACAACAGCAGGGGCAGAAGCATCGGCATCCGAGGCCGCCTCGACAGCTGCCTTGGCCTGTGCCAGCCGCGCGTGGGCCTCTCGTGCACCCTCGCAGATGCGACACGGCTTGTGCAGGCCGCAGTCGGCGACGTGCGTCAGTGCACCTGCGAGGACGATGCAAAAAGGGCGGCCGCATGCACCTTGGCACTGCTGCGCCTCGGATGCATGCTGCCGTAGAGCTTTCGCCCACGCGGAGCGCATGCCTTCACCAGCACAGGTCGCTTGCGGAGGCACATTGCCTGCACCAGCACAGGTCGCTGGCGGAGGCACATTGCTTGCGGGAGCGTGGGCGAGGATCTCGAGAATGATCGCGTGATGGATCGCAATGCCATTCAGCTCGCCGATCACTGCGGGCGCTGCAGCATGCGCGTTGTCCTGGGCGCGAGAGGCGCTGCCGGCCGGCCCACGCGGGGAGAGGCCCAGGAGGCGTGGGCGTGCAGGCGCTGCGCCGTCAAAGCAACGCTGCAGGCTAAGGAATGAGTGTATATGTTGCCTACCATACGTCTCGTCGCTAGGGGTGGTTACGGTCCAGTCACCCTTGCGGCGACCGTCGCTCGTTTGGCATGATCGAGTCTTGAACCGGACTCGCCAGCCATGGACGGTTGTGTCGTTGTCGACGCCTCGCCGTTTCATGGCGTTGATGACCTCGACCAGCTCCTCTTGCTGCGCGGCCGTGAGCCGCGAGCCGCCTCCGACGTCGCTTTCTCCGCCGCCGTCGCTTCTGCCACCGCCGCCGGCATCTCCTCTGCCTCCGGCCTCTTCATTGACCTTCACCTCCGCCGCGGTGCCCTTGCCGTCGACGTTCTCATCGGACTGGTCGAGCGGCTCGGCCGGCTCGACTGCGCTCACGTCGTCACCACAGCGGTCGACACCGTCCTGGTCGTTGTCCTCGTGCACGCCATGCTCGTCAGCGCGCGCAGCATCATTGTAACCCACCAGTAGCACCTCCTCTGCTCTCTTCGCTGGCTTCTTGGATGCTTTCCTGCCCGCGCGCTCTGCCGCTGCCGCTGCCTGTCTGGCCGCGAAGCCCACGTCACCGCCGCCCGCCGCCGCCTCCGACGCGGTTACGCTCAGCTTGCGCTTGCCGCCGGTGCGGCGCCAGTCCTTGCCCTCCTCTTGCCACGTGAACCAGTCGACCCACTCGTCGTCATGGAGCATACGCGCGCTGAACCAGCCCGTCTCTGGGCCAGAGCTGATCACCGAGACCACCGTCGCAGGTCGCCAGAGCGTCGCCCCCTCCTCGACCTCAATCTCGACGCGATCTCCCTCGCGCGGCCACCGCCACCCCGGCGGCGGCGGCGGCGGCAGCAGCGGCGGCAGCGGCGGCAGCGGCGGCGGAGGCTCATCCTGCGAAGCGCTCGCGTTCGCATTCTTGCCACTAGGCGCTGGAAACGACTCAAAGTCTTCGTCGGACGCCCCCGCCCCCCCCTTTTTGGCTGCCACCTTTTTGGGCGAGCTTCCCTCATCAGGAGAGCCTCCCTTAGGAGGGCTCTCAGGCGCCGCATCTGCAGCCCTCATAAGGGAGGCTCTGATGAGGTTCTGATGAGGCGCCTCATCAGCATCCCGCGGTGGCACGTCCGATAGCCTTTCGTCGGTGACGGGATAGAGCTGGGCGGCGAGCTGGGCGGCGCGCTGGGCGGCGAGCTGGGCGGCGCGCTCCTCGGCCGTCTTGGCGGCACGCGCCGCCTCTTTGGCCGCCCGCTTCGCCTCAGCCGCCGCCGCCTTGTCCGCCGCCGTGGCCTCCGCCCCCTTGGCCTCGCGCTTGGCGGGAGCGGCCTGCAGTTCAAAATGGCGCGCGATCTCGACGCGAGATCGGAAGCGCTTTCCCTGCGCAGGTGGGGGCAGGGTGGGGCGGCTGAGGGCTCAAACACTGGCCTGCAGGGCTGTGAATATGAATAGGCTGTGCGCGCGAGGGCTGTGCGCACGATGGGATGGCGCCGCGCTCCCGCTCACCTGCGTGTTGAAGAAGTACGAGTCATAGGTGCCTGCAGTGGCGCCATTTTTGCGGAATTCGGTTTTGGTGTACCAGCCCGTGATCATCTCCGCCGAGCCGCCGCAGTGCTCGAGGTACTTGGCCAGTGACGCGAGGAGCTTTTCGGAGCTTTCGGGCGAGTCCGCATCAGCGGGGTCGAAGGAGGTACGCCGCTTCTTGGGCGGCTTCTCGGCGGAGGCGGACACAGTTGCCTCCACAGTCGCCTCCACGGCCGCCTCCACGGTCGCCTCCACAGTCGCTTTCTCAGTCGCTTTCTCAGTCGCCTCCACCGTGCTTGACTCTGGCGCTGCAGAGGGTGCAGTGAGCGCTGCAGAGAGCGTGCCGGCTCGGACCGCCGCAGCTGTTGCAATGAAGGAGGTGGCCGGCGCAGAGTAGGTCTGATAGATCTCCGGTAGCTGATAGATCTCCGGCAGGGGCGGGAAACTGACGTGTGGGCCGTTGTACGGCCTCACGAACTTGGGCGGCACCCGCTCCTCGATGCAACCGTTCACATACTCAATGTCGACTTTGCCGCCCGGATGACACGCGGTTATGCGACCGATACTCCAGCTCGTCGCCTGCGCACCCTGTTGCGCGAGGCTACACGCCTCCACGATGGTACCACGCTGCAGCGCCACCATGCTCGCCGCCATGAGGCACACACCTGTTGGTTGCGACGAGTCTGGCTTGGAGCGTTTGCTTCGCCTTTCGTCTTCGGGGAATTGGTGGAGGCCGCGATGCATATCTGGCAAGGTACAGCCATAGGTGCCACAGAGATCTACCCTCCTCGTCATGGGCTTGTCGCCGCCATCTTTGAAGTCGGGGAGGAGCACAGAGCGCAGAGGAATAGGTGCGTCAGCGCTCAGGTCGGCAATGATAGGGTGGAGCGCTCGGGCGAGGCTGCGCCGCTGCTCGCGTGCGGCTGGAATCACGACTCACCCATGCTCGATCCGTGTCGCACAAAGCAAGAACCACACAAATGAGGCGCGCGCGCGCGCGCGCTCCCCGGAGACTGCTGCGCAGGGAGAGATCGAGGCAAAAAAGCCGGGCATGTCAAGTCATGTCAAGTTTGAGGCATCTTTTGAGGCTACAAGTATTTGGAGGGGAAACTACAAGTTCTCTTCTGTTCAAAAGCATCGGATCATCCTTCTGCTCCAAGTTAAATTCCTCAGAAGTTGACGAATCATGTACATTGGCTATGAGGGAGTTGAGTTCCTTCCATGGATGGCGTCGGAGCGGCCTACCTCCACGAAGCTCAAGGCAGCGTTGCTGTGCCTATGTCGATCCGCTCGTTGCCTGCCGAAGCTGGGTTGAGCGTGTTGTGATCGGGCTCACCCTGTGCCCATGGGCGCGCCCTGTCCAACCAAGTATTCACTTTGTGCAGACCGAGGCCCCGAATCGCGAGGGGGTCTATCTCGCACTCTACGATGAGCTCCAGAACCTTGCGAGTGGCACCCCACCCGAGGTGCCGGAGACCACTATCCTTGTAGCACCTAATGCTTTCAAGGATGACTTCCTCGAGTTGTGCGCCACGGCTCTACTCAAACCCTCCCTAGGCACAGATCTCCGCATTCGCTCACTTTTACTTCGTGCTGCATATACGCCTTGTGCTGCAGCCATGCGCTGGTCGTCGACTTTGAGGACTTTCTCGAGGAGACGGCGCTCGAGTTCCAGGTGGTGGGCTTCCACCCGCACCACGTCTTTGGTGGCGAGGACCCCTCGGACCCCGGTAACTTTGTGAACAGGTCACCACACCCGATGGTTCACATCCTGCGCCAGGCGAGCATCACGGACGCGGTGGAGGCCAACCCAAAATTAGCCGGCAGCGTCCCGAGCACGAACCAGGCACTTCTTCGGTCTCTGCACGCAGTGTTTTCGAGCCGGACCGAGCAGGCGCACAAGGGCCTGCGGCAGTCGGGAGCGCGGCTCGCCTCCCGCGTCGACCACGAGGCGATCGCCGCTTGGATTTCGCGAGGAGGCGACGAGGAGCAGCGAGCGATGTCGTTCACCGATTTCCTGCAGCTAGCGGGTGTCCAAGGGCTGCTGGAGCCCCCGCTGGAGCCTCGATGACAGCCATGGCCCATGCAGGGACGATCGGTGCTGCAGTTGGCTGTGTGTTCGCGGATTCAAAGCGCTGCTTCGGTGGTAAAGCGAAATACAGGAGAAGCGCACGGTACCTGTACACATGAATGAAAGTGATTTTAAAGATAGTGCTTATGACGGCGCTTCCAATTTGGATTCTCACATATATGGTTGACTCAGTCATCACTCCCACGCACTGGGCCGACAGCGTCGGGCTTGAGGGCGAAGATCGCCGCCGTTTCGAGCGCGAGCGGGCCCGGCAACTCGCGGCTGCCCTGCGCGCGAGCTATTCGGCCGAGGAGCCGTGCGCTTGGCTCCGAAGGGACCGTGTGCTGCTCTCAGTCAACCCTGGCCGGCCGCTGCCAGGCCTGCACGGCGACCGCTCATGTACGCAGCTGCTCCAGCTCGCCGTGTGGCGCGCTCATGCGCAGCGTGGCAAAGAGTCGCCAGCGCACCCCTTTGCTCTCGGCGAGGCGGCGGCGCAGCGGGCAGCGGATGGTGGCAAGGCGTGCGTGTGCGTAGTTGGCGAGAGCGGCTCGGGCAAGAGCGAGGTGGCGAAACTCGTGCTGCTGCACCTGCTCGATTTGCCGCCCAATGTTATGCACACGTACGCCGACCCCGACGCGGAAGCCGTCCGTGCGGGCGCCTCGGCTCACCGTGCGATCGGCGTTGCCGTCGTGCTCTCGCGAGGTCTCCTGGAGAGCTTCACACACGCGGCGACGCCGGCGAACCCGAACTCGAGCCGGCTCGTGCTCGCAACGCAGCTTTGGTTCAGCCCGGGCGCTTTCCTGGTCGGCGCGCGCTATCAGATGACGCTGCTCCAGGCGATGCTTGCCGGCCGTCCGCCCTCGCGCGCTCACTCGAACTTTCACGTGCTCCATGCGGCGGCGCTCTCGGCGAGCACCGACGAGCTCGGAGGCGTCGTGCCGAGCGAGCTGCGGCTGCTCGGCGGTGGTGGCGCCGGCGACGATGGCGACGATGGCGCTGGTGGCCCTCCTGCGTCCGCACGCGGCCGTCGGTTTGACGAGCTCAGCGCGGCGCTTGCGGCGCTCGGTATGGGAGCGACGTCGGTGCGCCGTCTGCGTGAGGTGCTGCTGGGGATGCTACTGCTAGGGCAGCTGGACACATGCCACCTGAGCCGCATCGGTGCCAACGGCGAGCCACCGCCCGCACCGAGCGTTGCCGAGGCGCGTGTGAAGCGCCGGTGTGAAGAGCTCATTGGCGACGGGTGCGACGTGCGGGATCTGATCCCTAGCGCTGTCCCTAGCGCTGTCCCGGGAGGCGGCGGTCGGCCGTCCCACCTCGCCGCCTTCACCGCTGACGAACGCGAGCGCATGCGCGCCCGTCTGATTTCCCGAGCGTACGAGCTGCTCGTGGTTGGTCTCGTGCATTGGCTGAATGGGGCGCTCGCGATGGTGGCTGCGCAGAGCCTCACTGACGAGTGGGCAGGCGGCAGCGGCGGTGGCGGTGCGCGCCGGCCCGCGATGGACGTGGCGTCGCTCGGCTCGGTCACTCTCCTCGACACTCCGGGACTCGAGGCGCTCGACACAGCGCCTTTTGGGCGGCGATCGGAGCGCCTTCCGAGCGCCGTGCCGAGCGCCGTGCCGAGCGCCGTGCCGAGCACCGGTACGTACGCCACGCTCATCGCCAATTACGCGGCAGAGCGGCTGCGCTTGGCCCTGCTCGGGGCGCTGCTGCCGCCCGCCGACACAGCGCTCAAGATGGACGAGGGCCTGGCCGTGGCCCTCAGCGGTGCCGATGCCGATGGAAGCACCAACGGAGGCGACGACGGTGGGCTCACGAACGGCATGGAGAGCTTGTTCACAGCGCTGCACACAGCGCCGGAGGGGCCGTCGACGGAGGCGGTGGAGGCGGCGCGTGTGTTTGCGCCTCTCACCCCTTGGCTCTCCTCCGCCATCCCCGCCGCCGCCATCCCCACCGCCCAGCCCACCGCCTCCGCGCATGCTCGGGACGGCGCTCGCCCGCCGAGCGCCATGCTGAGCGCCAAGTTCACCGTGGCTCACTACGCAGGCTTGGTCACGTACGACGCCGCTCAGATGCCCTTGCGCGCGCCGGCGGGCCAGGCTTCGCACGGTCTACGCCAGCACGAGCTCGATGCGTCCGTGCTCCTCGCCACCATCCAGCGACAGATCCACACAATCCTCGAGCCGCCCAGACCAGCCGCCGCCGCCGCGCGCGCTGGTGCCAAGGCCCAGCCTGGCCCGCCGCTGCTCAATGGGCTGGTTGTCGCACCCGAAGAAGTGGTCACTGCGGTCGATTCGATTGCCGACGTCCTTGAGAAGGGCACAGACGTCTCCTACATCCTGTGCCTCCGCCCGAGTGCGCGCGAGGCGCTCGCTGAGCTGCCGCCGCAACGGGCGAACGGAGGGTCGAACGATCTGGACGCGTTGGCAACGCGCTGGGATGATGAGTGCATCAAGCGCCAGTTGGAGTCCTTTCGTGTCCTGGAGGGCGTCTTGAGTGCTGCGCGTCCAGATGTGAGCTGTCGGCTGCCGTACGATGCCCTTGCCGCGCTGCTCGGCGACGGCCGCGGAGGCAGCGCGGGGCACGCTGGCGTTCGCAACGGGGCGCTCGCGGACCTGTCGATACAGCATTCGATGCTGCTGCTGCTGCTTGCATGCGGCGCGCCGCTTGCGGCGATTTCGGTAGGGGACGAGTGGGCGGCGTTGGGCGACGGTGCCCCGGCGCGTCGTGCGCGCCGGTTGCTCTTGCACGGCAAGCCGGCCCTCGTGCGCTCGTTGGTGGAACAGTGCGAGCAAGCGCAGCGTGAGCCAATGGCCACCCCTCCGATCCGGAGCAGAGGGGGCGGCAGCAGGGCTAGAGGCTTGCCTCCAAATGCATTACTCGAGGCGCTCTTGCAGCAGGTGGACGCGGTGGCCCCGTGCACTAACCCTCACCCTCACCCTCACCCTTACCCTCACCCTTCACCCTTACGTTTCCCCACAGGTGGACGTGGTGGCCGGGGATGATGGCGAGATCGCCTCCACCGTGAAGGGCACCACCGCCCCTGGTTGGGCAACCACGCCATGGCCGCATCGGGTGCTCTCCACACGCGACACGCCGGTGTGCGGGCGACGCTCGGGGCCCTAAATACCTGCATGCGAGTGCTCACCACGACGCCCTTGCTCCTCTCCCCACAGGTGTGCGAGCGACGCTGGGGGCGCGCTTTCGCCCGTTTGAGCGCCGAGGCACCCGACGGCCGCCTCGAAGCCCTCGAGCTGAGTGACACGCAGCCTGGGGTGGAGCCGCTGCAGGCCGTGCAACTAGCGGCGGCCGCACCAGCACAGCGGGCGCTCCGCCGGCGTGTGCTGGCGGCGCTCGCCGATGCAGCACCGCCCCCTGGGCTCGCCTCGGTGGCGATGCGTGGAGTGGGCCTCGGCGATGCCGAGCGTCAGTTGCTGCTGCGCCTCGTGCGTCACCACCCACGACTGGCGACGCTGGACATCCGTCACAACGCCCTCTCGCCGCCAGCCGTTGAGGAGCTTGGGCGCCTCGTGAGCGCGTGTAACCGCGAGCGCCTCGCCGCCGGCATCGCGGCGCCACTCACCCTGCTGTGCCAGCCGATGCTTGCGCGCCCTGCGCTGGCCGGCGAGGCGGGTGGCCAGCAGCCGCGTTTCGGTAGCGCGCAGCACTGGGGCACGCGCGCCCTCGTGTACGCCGCGTTCGCCCTGCTCGCCGCCCTCACCGTCGCGGATGTGCGCTCGCTCCATAGCTCCATCTCAGCAGATCTGCCTCACTCGCCGGCAGGGCGCCTGTGGAAAGGCTCGAAGGGTCTGCAGTGGCCCGCGATGCCGCCGCCGCCGCCGCCGCCCCCGCTGCCACCGGGCTCTCTGCCGCCTCGACGTCTGCCGCCCTCGCCGCAGCCGCATCCCCCTTCACCGCCCGTGCCGCCTCCCATGCCCGATGTGCCCCTGCCCTCGTGGATGGCCTCGCTTATCTCAGCCTTTCAGCAGCCGCCGCTGCCGTCTGCGCCGCCGCAACCCGCACCGCCTCCTCCTCCGCCGCCGCCGCCACCGCCGCCCCACCCTGCCCCGCCGCCCTCGCCGCGGCCTCCACCCAGGCTGCCGCCGCCCTCGCGGCCGCCGCCCCCCTCGCCGCCCCCGCCCTCGCCCGCGCCACCGCTACAGCCGCCCAAGCCGCCCTTGCCGCCTGCGCACCCGGGCGAGAGCCTCTTCGTGCACGCAGTCGGTGGCGACTGGGAAGCTGCCGTCTTGAGCATAGGCGCAATCGGCGCCATGCTGGGCACCTCGACTTTGATGCGGCTGCTCGTGTATGAGACCGGAGACGCCGCCAACTATTAGCGGCGGGAACCGGGAGCAAAAGGGCAGGGTTCACGCGGTATCAGGATAGCCCTTAGCTGTCGTAGGCCAGAGGTGCTAAAGAGGTGCGGGACGCGTGGAAGAGAACAAGTAGCAGGTTTTCATTCCTGTCGCCGGATCGCGGGGGACTTATTACTCGTTTACCGTTTTGTGTGCTCCGTCGAGAGCCAGAGCCGAGAGCGGAGCGTCTCGCCCGCCGCGCGGACCGAACGTGGACCGGACCGACCCGGACCGCTGGCGACCGATCTCGGCGGTGCCTCGAGCAGCGGGCCGGAACCGGCGGAAGCGCGCCCCCGCGACCGTACGCGTACCGGCGGCCACGCGCCCGCTCACGCCCGCTGAGATCGGTACGAATACGAGCACCGAGATGCCACGGCCCAACTTTTACCGTTTTACAAACACTCAAATTTTGCTTCGGCGCGCAATGGCCGCTGCGAGCGCCGCCGCCTGCGCGGCGCCCTCCTGTGGGCCCCGCCACGCATCACTCCCAGAATCCCACTTGTGGCCTGTGGCACTGAGGCACTCGCTGGCCGCCTTACACACCTCCAAGGGCCTAACACGCCTCACCATGCCTCGTCCTCATCATCGAGGTCAATAGCCCTGCTGCTTCCCCGATGACCATTACGCTTCTCCGCGGATACGAGCCACGTGGGGGATCACTAGGAGATCACTTACCGTGGCAACGTGAAATGATCTCACCCTGTTCGATTTGAATGGGTCGAGCATTCTTCACACCACAGCACGCCTGCATCGGGTGTTTCAACAAGATGTTTCGTCTTCTTTAATGAGGACAGCCTGCATCGGGTGTTTCGTCTTCTTTAATGAGCACAGCCTGCATCGGGTGACCGCCGATGAACTCGACCTCGCCGCTGCTGTCGAGGATGGCGCCCTGCAGCTCGAGGCCATGCTCGCGCACCGCGTTCCGGACGATGGCCGAGTTCTTCAGGATGCGCTCGATCGTGTAGAGCACATTGAGCTCCGTCGTCAGGTGACGAATCTTGAGCTCGCGCCCAGCGGCCGAGGTCGCAGCGTCGAGCTCTACTTGTTGGATAGCGCGCATGGCCGAAACCATGACTCGGTCCAGAACCGACATGCCGTTGCTGGTGGGGGGCGCACCCCTGGCTTTGGCGATGGCTTTCATGACCACCTGCGAGTCCGTCTCACCCAGCACGAGGAGCAACTTGGGTGCGAAACGCGTGACCGCGTACTCTAGCGCGAGCTGCAGCGGACCGTTCCGGCGGCCCGCGATGAAGCCCATGTTGCGCTGTACGACGAGCTCGCCCGCTGCCAACAACACGAAAAGTCGCATGCAGAGACGGGTAAGCGTACAGAGAGGGGTAAGGGTAGAGAGAAGGGGTACGCGCAGAGAGAGGGGTACGCGTAAAGGGAGGGCGGAAGCGTTGCGAGAAGTGCGCGCAGTCTCAGCTGATGGCCGGGCCGGACATGGGGAGCAGCATGGAAACGGGCGAAGCAGCAACAGAGGAGGGAGGGCGTACGGAGGACATCGAAGATCCTCTCCACCGCCGTGTTCTTCTCAGCGCCGGCGAGGACGATGGCGAACGGGTCGATCGCCGAAGAAGGAGAGGGCATGCCGGCCAGCAGATTGCTCATCGTCGTGCTGCGAACCCGACGGCCGATGGTGCTGGAGCTGTTCGGGCTAGTGGGCTGCGCCTTCGGAAATTGGGGAAGGAAATCGAGAGAGGCCGACGTCAATTTGCCGAGTTTGCCACCAAGGGTTCCACGGCCTGGGGGGGGGGCAATTCCGTCCTCGAACTTCGTCACTTTTCCGACCTCGAATTCGACGGTCGTTTCGAGGGAGCTCAGGCTGCCTTTGTTCTGCCCATCCGCAGAGAGCGTCTCGCCGTTCATAAAGCGCTCGTTGCCTTCCTTGAGACGCGTGATGATCTCCTCAACCACCGCGCTCGGCGCTGCGGCTTCGGATCGCACGTACGGGGTGGTGTTCCACACGTGTAACGGCATCTCTGCCTGCACGATCTCTTGGAGCCTTGGGTGCGGCCCCAGCCACTTCACGGCACCGGACGAGATGTTGTACACGGTGCCGTGCACCATCAGGTCGCCCGAGGCCACACCCTTCCGCAAGACTTCGGAATTCTGGATCAGCTTTTCAATGGTCGAGAAGACGTTGATCTCGATGGCGAGCTCCGCCTGCTCCTTCATGGTCCCGTCCGGCAGCTGGCGAATGGCCTCCGCAGCGTTGCGCACGATGTTTTGCAGTACGTTGCCAATCGATCCGGACGAGCCCTCGAGCGAGGCGATCATGCTGTCGATGTCTTGAGGGGTGAGATGATCCAGGCCGCGCTCTTTCGCGTACTGCTGCACAGTTTGGAGCGCGGCGTTGACGGCGCCGCATTTCGTGTGGCCGGCGACCACGACCAGCTTTGTGCGTAGGTGAAGGATCGCGTACTCGGCCGATCCGATCATCATGTCACGCGACGACGGGCACGTATTGCCCGCGTTGCGAAGGACGAAGAGGTCGCCGGGCTTGACATCGAAAAAGATCTCGAGTGGGGCGCGGCTGTCGGCGCAACCAAGCACGATCGCCTGAGGGTTCTGCCCCGACTCGGCCGTCATGTTGCGAAGCTGGACCTGGTCCACTGTCTGGTTCAGAATGCCACCCTGGCCACAGATGTAGCGCTGATTGCCAGAGTACAGGACGGCGAGCGCCTCTTCCGCTGGCATCACCTCGTCGGCGGCCGTGCGCACGTAGTGGAAGGGGGGCGGAGTTTTGAGGAGCCGGGCCTTGGACGGATGCTCTCCGAGGAACGAGACCCTTTTCGTCACCATGTCGAAGACGCCTGCGAGCAGCCAGATCTGCTCGGCAGCTACGAGGTTGAAGATGTACCGAGATGACATCATCATGTTCTCGATCGATTGGTACATGTTGAGCTTGGTCGTGAGCTCGCACAAGCGAATGAACGTGGCATTGGGCTGCTGGTCCAGCGCGTCTCGTGCGACCTTGACCATCTGATCCAAGAGGACGAGAGGGGCATCTTGTTGACCCTTGAAGACCTTGGGCTTAGGGCAGGAGTCTCCGCGGCCCTGGGCGGTCATCGCACGGATGACAGCCTCCTCGACGACGTCGTTTTGCGTGTTGCCAAGGACGAGCACAACCGGCGGCAGCTCGTTGACGGCCTCGTAGAGCCCCAGAGAGAGCTCGATGGAACCTATGATGCTGCCGCTAGTGCCGACGCTGCTGCCCATCGTGCGGATCATCTGCAACTCGCCAGGGGCAGTGTCAAACATCGTGCACGCCGAACCGAAGGCTCCGGAGGAGCGTGCGCAGGAAATGACGACGGCCATCGGGGATTTCGCCCCACTCAGTGGGTCGTCCTCGAGCATCTCGACGCCCGAGGTGTTGCGCAGATCGCCCTTACCGCGCTTGCCGCTCTCGTGGTCGACGTAGCGCTTGTTCCCCGCAATGAGCTTGGCGATAACCTCACGCGCGAGAGCAAGGCGGACCTTGGGATCGGCGCTAGCCTGGACACGAAGGGTTAGGGTTATGGTGAGCGCGGCATCCGTTGGGCAGACAAGGAGACATCATGGGGCAGCTCAATGGGCTGCAGCAGGCCACTCACCACTGAAGCAGGGCCTTGCTGGTCGCAAGGCGGGCATAAAAAGGCCGACATCGGCGAAGCCCTCGAGAGGAAAGATCAAGGATCTTTCAGACCATCGAGGTGTGCACCCTGACGAGCCTGACGAGCAAACATCTCGTCTTCCCACAGTCCGCGGAAGCAGAAGTGCGTCCACAGCCATGGTAAGTGTCCTGTGGGGTGCTTCACTTCCGTGTGGTGGTTACAAAAAGTTGGGAAACCTCAGGGGGGGGCGTTGCCCCCCCGGAGGGGGGGCGGCCCCCCCCGGAGGGGGGGGCCACTTAGGCCACGTGTTTAGGGGCCAGGTGTGCACCAGGGGAATCTCAACGTCACCAGGGGGAATCTGGTCCTGTAAGGCAGTTCAACACAACGCGCAAAACCCCACAGGAGCCTCTAGGAAAGTTTTGCTTTTGGTGACCGGACCATACCTATACACGCACGCACCCTAGGGTCTGACGTACATCCCCGAACGTGATGGGCATGTACTACGGTACAGTACGGTCTGCGGTGGTGTACACTAACTAGACCCCCCTTAGAGAGAACCCACACCTCGAACCCCGCTTTCCCGACGGGGGGTGGGTTGGGAGGTTTCGTTTTTTTTGCTGTGTGGGGGGGTTGGACGTCGTGGCCACCCCTTTATAGGGGGGGGGTCCCACTCTCTCCCTGTGGGGGAGGGTGGTGACGTAGTCGTGGATAATAGGGTCTTGTGTGTGGGTGGTGGGTATGGAGGAGGGTTTTGTTTTACTTGGAGTTTTAATGACGGATTTGTGTTGGTGGGGAGGTGATGTGTTAGTGTGCTGGGGGGTGGTTGCCTACAGCCTTGTGAACTTTTTTGGTAGGAATGTCGGGCGCGATATTAGTTAATCATGCGAGATTTATGCGAGATATTCGCCGAGATACAGTCGAGATACGGGGAATACATGCGGGATTAACAAGGTGGTGGCGTATATAAGATATGGCATGAGGTCGGGTAGGAGGTATGCTGGTTGGCGAGGTGAAAGCGGTGGAGGCGATGGCGTTTGCGGCGAGGTCGACAGGGGTGGTGATGGAGGCGACAGGTGCGGTGGTGGCGGTGACAGAAAGTTGAAGGTTGCGAGCCTGATTATACTCTAGGCGAGTCTCTGTGGGTTGGAGTGTTGGAGGCGAGGATAGCAAGGTAGCAGCAGCGAGGCAGCAGCAGTGTGGCGTCATCAGCGTACACGCAGCGCGCGCGCAGTGGTTTTGCAAAGTAGTGCGGTAGGGGCAGAGTGGCAGCAGTGGTGTGGCAGCAGCGGCAAGCAGTAGCGTGGTCCATGAGCGTGGCAGCAGCAGCGCATCGCGTCATGTTATCGTGCGTGAGGGCTGCGCGGCAGGGTGCAGATCATGAGAGGCTTCAGGCATGGGAGTGCGTGAGCCTTCATCGGTCTGTCCTGGCATGATGTTTTCTCTTTTTGGAAAGCGCGCGCGCGCGCTCCTCATGGACAGCGTCTGTTTGAGGCGCGTTTTGGAGGGCGAGGGCGGGGCATGGGGATCGTGTGCGGGTGCCCATCGCGGTGTGCTGAGCTTCGGCCATTTTTTCGGGCGCGAGGGCCACTTGGACGAGAGTCTCTGGTCTCGTGATCCCCATCTTTTAGAAAAAAGAGGGGATACACACAGGAGCCTCTACCAATCTGCTGCGCTTGCAGTTCAACACGATGTGCAAACCTCCAGCCTCCAGGACGCAGGACCCCACAATGCCCAAATTGTAATTGAGACCCCCAAGCATGAGGGCCTCTTCGCCTCTATATCTTCCGCTATGGACGCCGGGCGACAGGTGTGTAACAAGTGTGTGGCCGACCATGGTGGCCGACACAGCCTGCTGTATTACACTAGAATTCTCTGCTGCTGCTGGCTGTTCAACACAACGCGCACGACCTCCGGCCCCCCAAGCGGCACGGAGCCCGGGGGCGGGGCGCGCCGGCGGGCCGGATCGATCGTGCCGGAACCCCGGATTGGATCTTGGATCTGCATCTACCATCTTGCTGCCGTGTTCAAAACAACGCGCAACTAACGCGCATCCCGTCCCCATACGTGACGTGCGCCCGACCACCCCGGGACCGCCGAATACAGTGTTAAGGTCAGAGCGACACAGACGACGGAGGTCGAGGTTTGGCCGTCGTTGTAGTACACGGCCTGGACGGTGACGGTACCGCGGCTTGCGCGTAAGCACAAGAGAGGAAGGTGCCCCGCTGGCACCGCCGTGAGCCCATGCGTGACAAACATCCGCCACGCCCGACTGGGAGCTGCAGCACCTCCAGCTAATGGGTACACTACATCCGAGATCCGACCGAGATCCGACCGAGATCCGAGATCCGACCGAGATCCGACCGGTGCCAGTGCCATCGGTCTCCGCCTCTTCAGTGCAGCTCGGCCGGCTCGGTGGCCTCGGCGGGCGGTGCAGCCCGACCCCCGTGGGTGCGCAGCCGCGTGGCGGTCGATTGCCACGTCTCGCGCGGCTGGAGGTGCCCACCCTCGCAGCACTGGTCGAGGAAGTCGGCGAGCACCTCGGGCGCACGTGGCCGGTCGAGCTGCATGTCGGGGAGCGCCTCCAGCAGGCGCGAGCAGCCGAGGGCGAGCTGCTCGGCGTGCAGAAGCCCCTTGTCCGAGAGACGCGCGCTCAGCTGCACGGCGAGTGTGAGCTCGCGCGGCCCGCCGTCGACAATCGAGAAGCCGACGAGGCGCTTGACGAGCTCATGGTGGTAGTTGGGCGAGCGAAGCTCCTCGACGCAGCGCACCGCCTCGGCGAGCTCGCCGGACACAAAGTACTCGTCGCACAGGGCGGCGATCGCGCGCTTGAGAGCCTCGAGCGTTCCATCGGTGGCGGCGCCCCACACGTGGCGACGGCGCTCGCCAAAGTGGGAGGCGGCGAGGGGCGCACGCGCCGCGCTCAGGCACGCGAGCTGCGTCTCGGACACGCCGGGTGCGGCTGCGCCCACAAAGGCGAGCACGAGCACCTCGTCCGCGACGGCGCGCGTCAGGAAGGCGGCGAGGAGTTCGGGCGCGCGCGGGTTGTCAATGGCAAGGTCGTCGAGGCGCTCGAGGAGCTGCTCGAAGCCGCGCGCGGCCTCGGCCGCCGACAGGTACGCGGGCCCCTCCTCGTGCAGCGACGAGAGCAGCCGCGAGACGAGCTCGCGCTCGGGATCGCGCCGCTCGATCCCGAGCTCGATGGCGGCGCGCACCGTCTGGTGCTGCAGGTCGGCGGGCACCGCAAGCTCATCAAGGCGACGGCGCACCTCGGCCACGTCACGCGAGTTCAGGTACTCCTCTAGCACGCGCCGCACTGCCGCGCGCACCTGGCGCTTGTCAAGTTGCGAGCCGCCGAGCGGCACGCGCCCCACCAGCCGGAGGCGCGCGTCGGCGAGCACGGCGCGCGCGGCGTCGCCGGGCGCGGCCGCGTCGAGCTTGGCGAGCGCGTCGAGTGGCAGGAGACCATCGAGGTGCGCGTCCGCGAGGAAGTGCGAGAGCAGCGCTGGTGCGCTCGGGATGTCCAGCTGCAAGTCGTCCACGCCCTCGACCAGTGCGCTAAAGCCCGCGCACACCTGCTCCGAGCTGAGCAGCGCGCGTGCGTGCAGTGCGGCGAGGAGCACGGCGATCATCTCGCGCTCTCGCCCCCCGCGGTCCATCGCGAGCGTCACTCCGCGCTTGACGATGTGCAGGTGCCACTCTGGCGCCCCCAGCTCGTCGATGCAGCGCGCCGCCTCGACGACGTCTGTGGACGGCGGCACGGGCGGGAGCGGGAGCGGGAGCGGGAGCGGAGCACGCGGTGTGAAGCGAAGGAGATTGGAAGCGAGCGGCGCGCAGTGATCGATGCACGCACCTCCAACGCCGAGGAACTCGCGCAGGCACAGGTCGACGGCGCTCTTGAAAGCGTCGAGGCTGACGCTGCTCGCGCCGCCGGTCGAGATGGCGGAGGGCTCGCGCGCCGCATTCGACTCGAGGAGCTCAGCGTGACCGCGGCTGCCCGGATGTGCCACGCCGCCGCCCTCGACGGGCCCGCGCGGCAGCTCGTCGGGCGCAGCCACATTGGGCGCGCCGCCGCCAACCTCAGAATGGAAGGCCGAGAGCGGCAGCGTGCGCGATCGGGCAGATCTGGCCGAGCTCATGTTGGAGGCGGCACGCGCGTCGCGTAGAGACCGCCATCGCGGAGGACAAATTGACGAAACAAAAAGAATGTTTAAAGTGCGCAATTAGTTCAACTGGCTGCTTGACTTCGAGCGTGGTTCCTTCTGCCTGGGTTTGACTTGACTTTGACTGCCTTGTAAGCAGACACGCGATGGACGACTTCCATTCAACGCCCTGAGACTGAGACGACTTCCTTTCCGTGGGTGGTTCACTGTGGCCAAGTGTTTTGTGGCCAGGTTGCTGCCACAAGTTCATCATGCTGCTCAGCACCCCGAGCAGTTCGCTCGTGCGCGGCTGCATCGACCTGTCCTTCAGCGAGCGCATGGCGCCAGTCGAGCACCGCTCGCTCCAAGCGCAGCTCATCCGCGTCTTCGGCATGAGCCGCAAGCACGCCTCGCCGCTGTCGCTGTCGCTCGCCTCGGTCGCCGCTGCCCGGGCGGCAGCGCCGTTATGCCTACCGGCCGACCACCACCTGCGCGCGTGGGCAGACTCGGCCCTCGGCCGCGCCGGACTCTTTGAGATTCACGAGCGCAGTGCCGCCGATACGTGGCCCGCCGAGCAGCTCGTGTGGCTCTCGCCCGACGCCGAGGAGCCGCTCATGACGCTTGAGCCCGGTAGTGTGTACGTCATGGGCGGCCTGATCGACCGCAGCGTGCTCAAGGGCGCGACTCTTGCGTGCGCACACCAGGCTGGTGCGCGAGCGCGTCGACTGCCGCTGCGCGAGTACGCGCCGCGCGCCGACGTGCACCCGATTCAGAGCCTGCCGGCGTGCTGGTCAATGCTGTGCGATGTGCATGGCGGCGCCAGCTGGAAGGAGGCCATCGCAAACGCGCTGCCTGCGCGCTTCCTCACACGCCGCGAACGCGAGGAGGAACAGCGGCGCGAGCAGCTCGCCGCGGCAGTGGGTGGCCAGACGAGCTTGCAACGGGCTGGCGGCGAGGGCAACCTACATACATGTCCGTGAAGTTTATGAGCACACGCTCAAGATTTGTGCGATCTAGCATGGGTATTTTCCACTTTTGCGCCCAAGCCGAAGAAGCATCCGGCATTCACTTGACAGCATTGCGACATGTACCACTGCTTTGCTCCGCCTCTCCCTCTGAACGTGGGTGGGCCCCTGGAACAGTCCTCTGCTCGGTGCAGTGCACTCGAGTTCCAAAACGAAACAAAGATGAGCCGTGAATGTGTCGTGAAAAATATCTCCAACCTTGACGATGGCAGCGCCGATGGTCCCAACCTTGCCGATGGCGCCGGCAGCGCCGATGGCGCCCTTCGTGTCACAGTCCATGCCGCCTTTCAAGCCTCCGCCTCTGCCGATGCTATCAAGAGGCCCTAGCGACCTCGACAGCGCTGGCCCACTCACTGTGTCCAGGAGCGACTCTGAGTTTGCACGCGAGCTCCACTATTCCGAAATCGCCGGGCTGGCGCAAATCGATGCTGTGCTCGCCCGAGATATGCACCATGTTGAGAGCGAGGAGGTGAAGAATCGCGCGGCGAGGTTCACGTGTGTTGTGTGCACGTGTGAGGAGCAGATCGACGGCGCATTCTCGGCTGAGTGCGTGGCGCACGGCTCGCGCCATTTCACATGCTTCGAGTGCATCGTGCAGCACTGCCGCGTGAAGGTCAACGCGATGAGTGACGATTCCGAAGATCGGATCACGTGTGCGTTTCCTGGATGCGTCGCCGAGCTCACCCCAGCCGAGGTCGAGGGTCTTGGCGAGCTGCGAATCGGGAGCGCTGGCAACTCGTTCTGCCTGGAGAAGGAGTGCTGCGAAAAGTACTCGAACCTACTCATGATGCAGTGGTCGCGTAGGCAGCCGGGCTTCAAATGCTGCCCGCGCAACTGTGGCTTTGGGCTCGAGCTTGGCCCCGCGGACTTCCTGAGATGCGGCCGCTGCAAGGACGAGGCGGGCCTACCGATCACATTCTGCTTGAAAGCGGGCTGCGGCGAGGCGCACGACCCTCGTAAGATGCCGTGCGCGGAGTTCCGCCGACAGCGAAATGAGAGGGTGGACGGAACGGAGGACGCTATGCGGCGTCTCGAGACGTTTGGGGCGGATGAGGCAGATGCTGGATCAGAGCTGCTGCGCCAGCGACCAGACATCCAGGTATGCCCTGGCTGCCGTCACGCGATCGAAAAGGATCCCAACTCCTGCGACAAGTTCCAGTGCCGCTGCGGCATGAGGTTCTGCTGGAAGTGCGGTCAGCGCGCCGATAGCCGCGGCCTGTATTCGTGCGGCTGCACCGGCCACAATCACGTCGCATGGGACAACTTGCGCGACGCACCTGCGTCGCGGACCTCCTCGTGACAAGAACTTTTCATGAGCTACGGTCATTGCTACGAAACGGAGTGTTGGCTCGAAAGGCTTGACGCCACTCGCCCTTGTGAGCGAGGAAGGCGGACATGCGGGCGACGGTCTCGAGGTTGGGCATGGTCGGTGGGCCGGCGGGTTGGATGCGTTGTCTTTGGGGAGGATGCAGAAGGCGCCTGAGCAGCCATTCAGTATTGGACGTAGCCGCGGTTGGCGAGCGTGGCAGCATCAGCCCGTGTTTGGTGAGGTGCTCGTCGAGGGCGGCGCGGTTTTGGTGCGTGCCGTTGTCGTGAAAAAGAGTCCTGTACGTAGGATTGCTTTGCGGGAAGGTGAATGGGCTCCGTGTGCTCGCTTTGTTTGTGAGAGGAGCCATCTTCAAGCGCGAGCCGCCGAACGTCGTGTTCACCGCCCCGTGCGAACATAGCATGGACAGCTCGGCGCCCCCTTCCTTCCTGTGCCCGATTGGCAGTGGGATCATGCGCGACCCCGTTACCTGCGCCGATGGCCACAGCTACGATCGCGCCAACATCGAGCGCTGGCTCGCGACGCACAAGACGAGCCCAAAGACCGGGGCACAGCTTCCCAACAACGCGCTCACCCAGAACCATGCTCTGCGGAACGCGATCGAGGAGTGGCTCTCGGCGAACTTCAAGCTCGTTCCGCGTTCCGCCGTGACCTTTGACGGGGGTGTGCTCGCGCATGGCAGCTTCAAGACGGTCCACCGCGGCAGACTCCGGGGGCGCTCTGAGCGGATAGCAGTGCTGCGCATGAAAGCCGGCGGCTCGTGCGAGGAGGAGGCGGCGACGCTCGTGAAGCTCGGTCGGCATCCGAGCCTCGTGCGGTACCTCGGTCTCTGCACCGAAGGCCCCGATCAGCTGCTCCTCACGGAGCTCGCGCCGCACGGCTCGCTCGACCAGTTCCTGGAGGCGCGCGAGGACGAGGTGACGATGGCGCACAAGCTCAAGATGCTCGAGCAGATTTGCGCGGGCATGGCCGCGCTCAGCGGCGCGGGCATGGTTCATCGCGACCTTGCGACACGCAACATCCTTGTGTTCGCCTTTGACGCCCGCGATCCTGCGGCCACCGTCGTCAAGATCACCGACTTCGGCCTCGCCGTCGATCGGCATTACCAGACGCACGCGACCGTGCAGGGCGAGGCGGTACCCTTCCGCTGGATGCCGCCCGAGGCGCTCCAGCGCCGTCGCTTCTCCGAAAAGTCCGACGTGTGGGCCTTTGGCGTGACGGCGTGGGAACTGCTCACCGGCGGCCAGATCCCCTTTGCCTTCATCGCCTCCAATGAGGCCGTCGCTGAGCGAGTGTGCGGTGGCGAGCGGCTGAAGCGCCCAGGCGAGTGCCCCGACGCGCTGTGGGCGCTGATGCTGCGCATGTGGGCCGAGCGCCCCGCCGATCGGCCGACCTTTGCCGAGGTGGCGGACGCCATCTCGGACCACGCTCCCCACCCGAGTGCTAGCTTGCGGTTCACCATCCTGCTCACGCCTTTGCGCAGCTTCTGCAAGAACACCTTGCGCTCGGCCGCCATCTCCGACGCGCTCGTCGTCCTCCGCACAAGCCTGGTGCGGCACCGGCGTATGATGATCCATGTCAAGACGCTCACCGGCAAGACGATCACCCTCAAGGTCGAGCCGTCGGATTCGATCGACAACGTCAAGGTCAAGATCCAGGACAAGCTGGGCTACCCGGCCGACAAGCAGCGCCTGATCTTCGCGGGCAAGCAGCTCGAGGACGGCCGCACCCTCTCAGAATACAACATCCAGAAGGAGTCGACGCTTCATCTGGTCCTTCAATTACGCGGTGGCATGCAGATCTTCGTCAAGACGCTCATGGGCAAGACGATCACCCTCGACGTCGAGCCGTCTGACTCGATCGACAACGTCAAGGCCAAGATCCAGGACAAGGAGGGCACCCGCCCGACGCGCCTGATCTTCGCGGGCAAGTTGCTCGAGGACGACCGCACCCTCTCGGACTACAACATCCAGAAGGAGGCGACGCTAAATATTGTCCTCAGACTTCTTGGCGATATCGGCGAATGGATGCCGCCCTCAGCCGTCGAGCGCCACCTGCTGGTAGACGCACACGCAGCTACCAACGCCTCCCCGGCGGACGTTGCCAAGGTCGTCGCCGCTGCAGCTGGCCCACCGCCTCCGCCCTTCGCCAAGCCACTTGCTACAGATGGCAGCCTCGCCCCGTTCCTCGAGCTGAGCACGCCGCTGCTGGACGGCATGCAGCGCGCCAAGCTGGTCGAGCACCTTGAGCTCCAGCTCAAATTGAGTGACTCGACCGATGTTCCGCGTGATCTGAAGCTTGAGATTGCCGACGATCAGCTCGGCGCCCTCGTGGGCACCGATGCGATACGACGCATGCTCGACCTGGGCGAGCAGCAGCTGCAGGCCCTCGGCGCTGTCCCTGCTGGTGTACGCGCCACTTTCAAGCTGCGCCGGCGTGCCGCGATGGAGGGTACGCACTATGAGGTGGTCCCCTTCCACCGGGACTCGAGCCTCGTCGTCGTCAACGTCGCACTCAACGACGACTTTGATGGCGGGCACCTGCTGTTTGCTCTCGATGGAAGGATCGTGTGCCCGACTAGGGTTAGGGTTAGGGTTAGGGTTAGGGTTAGGGTTAGGGTTAGGGTTAGGGTTAGGGTTAGGGTTAGGGTTAGGGTTAGGGTCAGGGTCAGGGTTAGGGTTAGGGTTAGGGTTAGGGTTAGGGTTAGGGTTAGGGTTAGGGTTAGGGTTAGGGTTAGGGTTAGGGTTAGGGTTAGGGTTAGGGTTAGGG
>Ga0210244_100823_pt1 | contig 27863 bp, 10 predicted proteins | sample ChrtobMetaP3_0mM_FD_155473 | JGI IMG/M metagenome (GOLD analysis project Ga0210244, IMG submission 155473) | Chrysochromulina tobin associated microbial communities from unialgal haptophyte culture, Seattle, Washington, United States - P3_0mM | ecosystem: Host-associated > Algae > Haptophytes >...
GTTCAACTCGGCGCTGAGTGCGTACGCGCGCAACCGGCTAACGCTGTGGAAGCCCGCGCGCTAGCTGCCGCGCGACATGCGCGTGCAGCGCCAAGCGACACACGCGATGTGGCAGGTGCAGGCGATAAGCTGAGCCAACGTGCGCGCCGACGCGATCGTGTTAAACTCGGCGGTGAGTGCGTACGCGCGCAACCGGCCGCCGCTGCGGACGCCCGCGCGCCAATGCCGCGTTTCATGCAACGCTGAAGCTTTCCGCCCACCACGGCCTCCTAATGCGAGCTCCAGACACTACATCGTAATTCGGCGCTCGCTCCGAGCGCCGAGCGGCCCGGACGGCATGGTGGCTCTTTGGCAGCGGGCGACGAGCTCAGGCCCGCGCTGCTCACCAAGGTGGTCAAGCTGTATGGCTCGGAGTCCAAATCACCGAATACGGCGCCGACGCAGAGTCGGACGAGGACGAGGAGGACGAGGCGGGCCACCCTTACGTCGACGATGAAGCACAAGAAGCGGTCGACGAGGACGAGGACGACGACCTCTGACTCGAGCCTTCGGCTCACAACGCGTACCTGCTGCGAAGCGCGCATACGCGCCGGACGTACGTAGGCTACTCACCGGATCCTTTTCGTCGGCAGCATAATGGGGAGATCGCAGGTGGAAGTGCCCCTACCGCAGGACGGCCGTGGGAACTTGTGCTCTTCGTGCGCGGTTTCCGTTCCAAGCACAGTGCGCTCGCTTTCGAATACGCGTGGCAAAAGCCGCATTCGAGCCGGCACACGGCACGCATGTGGGGCGTTCTCGGGATGAGCAAGTGTTCGGTTCGTACGAGTGTCAGCGTGCGTCGTCGTGCGCTCTCCATGCTACTCGGGCACTGTGTGTTAGGGCATGAGCCGCTCTCCGTGTGTGAGGTCGCGTGAACGGTTTCTTGGGTGGAAGGCCCGCGTCTAGCGGTTCACAGATCAGAATTTCAGACCCCCTGGTTCACCCGATCGGTCGAAGAGGCCCCTCCCTTTCCCGTTGCCTCGAGAAATGACGGTGGCGATCCTCCCGGACGCGTCCGTGAACGTGTCGTCGGGTCGTACAGCGCCGGAACTGCCGCCAGCAGCACCTGCTGCGCCAACTGCGCCTGCTGCGACGCCGAAACGCCGTCCGGAGCCGCCCAAAATTGGCTTTGGACGCAGCGTCAACCCATCACACCGGCCAGCACCGCCGGCGCCGAGGCTCGTGGCCAATACTGATCCTCTGGAGGCGGCCATAGCTGAGTCGCAAAGCGGCGGTGGCGGCGGCACGGCCTCTCAGCCCGCTACGCCCGCCTCTGCGACGACCGCCCGGGTCGCTCCGAGCTTATCCTCGCGGCCGCACGGATTGCCGCACGCGCCCGGGTCGCACCGAAAATATCCTCCTCTGTTGCGGCCGCCCGGCGAGCAATGGAAGCCCCCCGGCCTGCTCTCGAGCGCTAGCGGCACTGGTAGCGGCCTCGGGCAGCACATGCCGTATTCTCAGCCGTGGATGCGGCAGGGCCAGATTGCCCTCGACAATTGCGTGAAGCACATCGCGGAGCTCAAGTGCATGCTCCAGGTGCGCACGGACGAGCGCGACGCTAACCTCAAGCTCGCACAGCAGACAAACGAGCTCCTGCAGGAAGTGACGCGTGAGCGCACCCAGCTGCAGACCCAGATGCACGAGATGCAACTCGAGAAGGAGTCACTCCAGACGGAGGCACATATCGCGCGTGCAAACGCGGAGAAGGTGACTCGGGAGCTCCAGGAGGTGACGCGTGTGCGCGAGCAGCTCACCGAGCGGCTCGCCGCCACGCAGACGGAGCTGAAGACGGCGCAGATTGACGCGGCCGGTGCGAAGCGCGCGCTCGAGGCGCAGTCGGAGCGCTTCGCCACTATGCACGCTACAACCATGCGTGCGGAGGCAGAGAAGGCGGCGGCAGAGGCGCTGACGCAACGGGTGGAGGCGGAGCGTGCGGCTGAAGTGTCGGCGCGGGAGGCGACCGAGAGGGCCATGGAGGAGGAGCGGGCCGCCAATGAGGCCGAGGCCGCGCGCGCAGAGGAGGAGCGCAAGCGGCGCGCGCTCTGCGCCGTCGAGGTACAGGACGACACTAGGGAGCTGCTCGAGATCGAGATTGCGGCTGCTCGCGCCGCTATGATGCCCTCGGTCGGCAAGGGCGGCAAGGAGGCCAAGCCGCGACCGATGCGCCTCGACGCCGACGGGAACGTGCTGACGCGCTTCAATGACCCGGAAGAACTCCTCCAGTACCTCGAAGAAGGCGAGCGCGGCACGAAGCCGCTCGTGACGCTGCTGCGCGCCTCGTGGCTACGAGCCAAGATGCCCGAGACACTGCCGCCCGACCGCTCGAAGCTCCCGGCGGAGGCGTTCATCTCCGCCTCCGAGCTACGCAAGATCTACAAGCAGAGCAAGGAGAAGAAGCGTAAGCTGCTACCGATCATCACCGTGCTGCATCCTAACTCGTCGCCACATGCCAAGGGCGGTCCTCACCCCGACGCCGAGGGCGCCATCGTGCAGACCGTGTGCGAAGCTCTCGACGAGCGGTGGGACCAGTTCACGCGCAAGCGCGGCACCGGTGGCGACAGCGGCATCTCCGAGTTGGGCGTCTTCTTCGATTGGATTGCCTTCGGCGAGGGTAAGAGCGCCGCAGGCGTGAGCGCGGCTGCGGCCGCAGCTGCGGTCGAGGCCAGCGCGGCGGGCAGCAGCGGCGGGGGTGCCGCCGCTGCTGCCGGCGCCGGCGGCGGGAAACCGCCCAAGTGGGTGCAGGCCTTTGGTCTCTTCTATGCGCACGAGCTCGTGACTGTCTGGATGATCCCGGAGAAGAAGGACGCGCTCAGCAAGCAGTTCGATTACACGGGCGGCTGGGCGGCGGCTGAGCACCGGCTGGCCACACTCCTCAAGTCAACCTCGGACCTGTCGGGCTACTCGGGCCCTTGGCCACAGCTGCTCGACCTGTCCGAGGACATAGACTCGGAGCACAACGAACGCATCCACCGGCCCTCGCCCTCGGAGCCGCTCGCCTTCCGCACGCGCCACGAGTTTGGAACTGCCGCATACGTGGAGGGAGAGGACGAGCGCGAGGTCGTGACTCATATGTATCGCGACGCGCTGGTCGAGATGTTCACGTGCGCGCAGGCGCTCACTTTCAACCGACTCGGCTGGCTAGATACGGATGCGTCGCGCCTCGCGCTGCTGCTGCCGCTCGGCAGCCAGGTGCAGGAGCTGCATCTCAGCTTCAACTCCATCGGTGACCAGGGCCTCTTCCTCCTCGCGCAGCGGATGACGCAGATGGTGCAGCTCAAGGTGCTCAACCTCGCGGGCAACCAGATCGGTGACCCTGGTGCCTCGCGCCTCTCAGGAGCACTCACCGAGGCCACCGCGTTGCAAAGCTCGCTGTTCAACCTCGACCTCGGCCAGAACAACATTGGCGACAAGGGCGCGCTTGCGCTCGCGGCCTCCGTCGGTGGCGACACGAAAATGGCGCTCAGGAAGCTCAACCTCAAGGGCAACCCCTTGAGCCCTGCCGCCAAAAAGGGTGTCACCAAGGCGCTCAAGAAGCAAGCCAAGGGAGGTGCTCCGGCGGCAACAGGGCGGTAGGCCAACAGGGACGATAGGCGCGGCGCGCGCACGCGAAGGGCGCGCGCAGCATGACCATGAGCGATGAGCAGTGCTCTTGCTCTTCAACTTCATCCCCCACGTCCCCGCCGGCGCCGGCATGCCGCTGGACCTTGTCAACTTGACATCCCTAATTTAGTATTTACTGTGTTTGGGGAATAAACAAAAATCAGCACAGAAAACCATTATAGAAAAGCGAGGGCCGAGGCGCGAGCGGCGCGGGGCGATGCCAACGATCCTGAACGCTGCGTCCTGCGAACAACGGTCCGCTAGATCCGCCTGATCGCTGCTGGATCGACGCAGCCCGCACGATCGCACGTTCACGTTGATGACTATTGGCAGTCAGTTCACAGTTGGGGATGATGTGCAGTACAGGACTACTAAAAGAAAGTGCTGTGGGGGTAGATTGCCCAGGATTGCGTTGATGACGACCCTGGACCGCTCCGATGACGGTCCTCATCTATTATGTCGCATGTGCGACGAGCCGCACGCGTCGCCGCAGCAGGCGTCGCAGGCTACGGTGGCATACGCATAATCGAGGAGTTGCTGCCTTTCGAAGCGTTCGACAATGCCTTGGGCATCACGCGGGAGTTCGAGGAGCGCCAGCTGTGGAGGGCGATGCAGACGACGGAATCGCAGCAGTGCCCTTCCGACCTGAGTGCAGTGCGTATAGACAACTCGAAGTCGATAAAATCGGGCGTCGCCTATGCGCTCAGCGAGACCGCGTACGATCGCCATCGTGCGCCGGATGATGCGCCAGCGCAGTTCACCGTAAGGAAGCAACCCTCGTCGGTGCCTCACTCAGGCGACGGTTGCCATTTGAAAGGCAAGTGCGCGCGCGGTTCGGTCGTCAGCTTCTACCAAGGGCCGGTGTACACGCCGATCACTGGGCGCATAAAATGCACCTTCGTTGCCACGTTCAGCGATTATGTCATCCAATTGGCTGACTCTTATGTCGTTGACGGCATCAACCCCGGGGGCACGGCAGAGGGCGCCGACGGCACTTCGTCCTTGTGTGGCGCTCTGTGCAATCACCCTCCGGCCGGCGTGCAGCCCAACGTCATGTTCTATCCCACTCTATGCGATTGCGACACGCTGCCCGCGGCCTCCGTCGAGGCACTCAGGCGCATCTCGTGGTACGATTCGTCTCCTCTCACCTTTGATGGCACGCGCATGCAGCGTACGATCGCGCTTGTGGCTCTGCGTGATCTCGAGGACGAGGAGCTCTACGTCGACTACCGTTTCACGAACGCGACGCCCGATCTGCCCGACTGGTACAGCCACGTGGAGCGCGAGGGCGAGAAGCGCGACTGGGAGCCGTTCCATCGGCCCGGCTTCGATCAACTGACAGAGAGCATGTCGGTCGTCGTGTGGCACGGGCTCTTGCGCTCGCCGCAACTTTGAGCTTAGACGGCTCGAGGTGAGCGAGGTGTGGCGCAGAGCCAGCCCAGCTGCATCGCACATCTCTTGACCTTGACAGCTGTGCCGGAGACCTTTCCGAAAGCGGGGCTTTCACCCGAAACCGGTAAAGGGCGATCGCCGCGATCGGATCTCTGATGTCGTGTCGCGGCGCTGGCGCTCTGCTCACTGGACACTGCTCGGCTGGGACCCGCGTAGACGAGTGGAGTATTAAATTTTATCTTCCAATTATAACTGTGACAATTTTGGTGTTGATAGATCTCTTCTAAATGAACTAACAACCATCGAAGGCCTCGAATCGCACATGCTCAATACACCAAGCGTCTAGTACGTTCATCAGGCGAAACCGTTAACCCCAACCGGGACATCCGGAGCGGAGTCCCGCGACACACAGCAGAGACCGCGCTCGGCCCCCTCGCTGTCTGGCGAACAAACTTAATGAAACTGATGGCTGATGTAGCGAGACTGCGAATAAGCGTGACGTGCATGTGAATGTCGTGCAGAGGTCAGGCAGAGCAGCCGTCGAATACCTTCGTGGAAGTTGAGCGCTTTTTGCATGCGGCAACGTCATCAGACGCCCGTGGCCGTGATCAACGCACCAGTAGAGCGCCGGCGATCGAAGCTAGCCTGGCGGCGCATCGCCACCCTCTGCGCCAAGGTGCGCGGCGTCGCCAAGGGCTCCGCATCGGCCGCGGTCGCCGCTGCTGCCGCGCCCTTTCCGGCGAGGGCCGGGACGGTGCTGCTGTCCATTGGTGCGCTCGGCGGGAAAGTAACGCACACGGGCTCGATGACGTCGACTGCGCCGAGCTGCCGCCCGGCGCAAAACGGCTCGAACTCGATCTCACTCGACGAGGACGTGTCGTCGGCCACGCCCTCGCCATTCTCCCTCGCAGTGTGCAGCTCGAACTGTCGTTCGAACTCGGCGATGCCGCTGTCGATGGCGATGCCGCCGCCAAAGACGGCGGACACGTGGCCGTCCTTGCCCACGATGGACTCGTAGCCACTCGAGGGCACGACCTTCGGCGGGCGGAAGCTGGAGGCGCCCTTCGAGAAGGACGTCACCACAGGCCGGTGGGGCGGCACCGCCACTCGCCCGACCTGCGGACGGGCGGGCGGCGCCTTTGCCTCGTTGGCCTCGTCGTCGCCGCCAACGTGGGGCCCCACGTCGCTGCTGCTGCTGCTGGGCGCACCCTGCTGCAGCTGGTACAGGAGTCGCATCGTTTCCGCCTTGCGCGCCGCCTCCTGCTCGGCCGCAGCGTCGTGGTCAAAGTACTCTAGCGGGTCCTCTTCCTCGTCCTCGTCGTCCTCCTCCTCTTCCTGGTCGGCATCGCAGCCGCCGCCCGTGTCGGAGTTGGCACAGTACATCGTGTTCATCCGGCGCGTGAGCTCCATTTGCTGCTCGAGCCAGCGCGCCTCGTCAAAATCATCCTCCAGCTCTGCCTCCTCGCGCGATGTCTTTGCCCCCTTCTTCTTCGATTTTTTCTTGCTGGAGGCCTTCTTCTTCTTCGCAGGCTTCGGCGAGGGTTCCGCCGCCGTGCTCCCCGATGGCACACTGTTAGGCGTCGCCAGCGGCGAGCGCGTCAACGTTGGCTCCGCCTTACGTGACGAAGACGCACCCCTCCTCAGCAAGGAGGACATGGGAACTACCAAAAATCCTCTGGTTCTCGTGCCAATTTCTTCGTTTCTTTTGGCCCCTCTTACAGTAAGAATTTCCTAGAGATTTGTTTTTTTGGCCCCTTTTACGGTAGGAATTTCCTAGAGACATTGCGATACGATACTCGAAAGTGTCCACCCATTTCTTCCGCCGTTTTGGCCACTTTCACTGCATGTTATTGCGTGACGCTCCGGAAATGTGTCGCACACTTTCTTCGGGCTTCCTCAATAGCCGCAATCGCTTATGCGGCTGCTGCTCTTCCTCCCGACCGCCGTGGCCGCTGCGCAGTCTCTGCGCGTGACGCCCGCGGTCGTCGACGTACATGGCGGCGTCGAGATCGAGCTCGCGCGCGACGGCAGCGCCTTTGAGTCACCCGTGCACGGCGAGGTGCACTGCCTCTTCGGCGTCGATTCGGTGCCGGGCGGGCTGCATCCAGACGGACGCTCAATCGTGTGCACGGTGCCGCCCGCGCCTGGCGGCCAGCTCGGCACCGTCGATGTCTCCGTACGCATCGACCCGCTCCCGGACGACCAGGGCAGCGCCACGGTCGTCTATTACGACGCCTCAAGCCTGCCAGTCATCTCCGAGGTGCGGCCACACTCGGCAGAGGGCGCGAGCCCGTCGCACGTGCGTGTGTTCGGATCCAATTTTGCACCGCTGTCTCACACCATGCGCTGTTCCTTTGGCGAGGACGGGCCGACGGACGCCTCGTACGTCTCACCGACGGAGCTCGCTTGTGCTTCGCCAGAGGTGCCCAACGGTCCGAGCCATTCGGTTGACCTGCGCGTGTCGCTCGACGGCCGGCTCTTCTCGGCGCCCGGCGCGGAGACCTTCACCTTCACTAACATGCGCGTGCCGCCGAGCCTCAGCCGCCTCTCGCCGCAAATCGGGCCTGTGAGCGGTGGCATTGAGCTCACTCTCGTCGGACTGGGCTTCTCGCCGGCCCACGGCCGGCTGCAGTGCCTCTTCGAGGGTCTGCAAGCGACGGCGGCGTCCTTTGACTCGACCGAGCGCGTGCGCTGCGCCTCGCCCGCTGTGAGCAGCTCTGCCAAGGGCCCGGTCCGCTCCGTCGACGTGGCAGTCGGCGCCGTCGGCGGCGAGCCGCCTGTGTCGTCCAGCCTGCCGTTTACCTTCTACGACCCGGCACGGCCGCCCTCGATCAGTGAGGTGGTGCCTGCGTATGGCGACGTGCACGCGCCTCCGAGCATCGTGCTGCACGGTGCAGGCTTCGCTCCCGTGGGCGACCGCCTCGTCTGTCGTTTCGGCGGTGCGCAGCTCACCGCCGCCACGTTCGTGTCGACGTCCTCCATTCGCTGTGCAGCGCCGCCCGCCTCTGCGCTTACTGTCGGTCGCGTGAGTGTGATGGCGGCCATCGACGGCGGCGCCGCGCTGCCGCGCAAGGGATCTCCCGCCGAGATCGCCGCCGCCTCGCTCCTCATTTACGACGCCTCAGAGCCGCCGGTCGCCTCATCGGTCACGCCCGTCTTTGCGGCCGTCGGCGGAGGCGCCGTCCTCACGGTGAGCGGCGCCAACTTCGCGCCGACCCGACACCTAGGGTGTGTCTTTGAGCAAGTCGGCCTCACGCCCGCGACGCTCCTCGATGCGAGCACCCTCCGCTGCGCCGCGCCGCCCACCACCGCGCCGCTGACCACCAAGCTCGCCGTGACGCTCGACCACCTCACCCTCTCGGTGCCTGCGATCCCGTTCACCTTCCATGACCCGGAGGCAGGCGCCCTCGTGAGCGCGGTGCACCCGCCGTTTGTGCACTACGCCGGCGGCACGCCGCTCGAGGTACGCGTGCACAACTACGATCCCACCGCCGACGTGGCTGCATGCGTCTTCTACCTCCCTGCGCACACGGACGGTGCCATTGCGCCTGCGCTCGCGACGGCGGCGACTCACACGATGGGTGAGACGGTGCGTTGCTTGAGCCCGCATGCCCCGCGGAGCTCGGTCGGCTCAGTGCGTCTGCGGCTGTGGGCCGCGCGTGCCGCGGAGCTCTCCCAGGGCGCACGCACATCGGATGGGCTCCTACAGGAAGCTCTGGATGCCGCCTCGGCTCCCGAGCGCGCACCCCAATTCGTTCTCTCGGCCGGCTCGGTCCCGCTCACCCTGTACGACATGGAGCGGCCGCCCACGGCGACGCGCCTAGTGCCGCGCTACGCCGGGCTGCCCACCGACGGCTCACCGGTCGATGTGCTCGTGCTCGGTACCAATTTTGCGCCCACGGACCTCGGCCTCGTGTGCCAGATTGACGAGCGCGGTTCCGGCGGGCCGGCGCGCTTCGTCAACGGCACCGCCGTCAGCTGCTCAGTGCCGCTGCCCGACGCGCCAAAGGACACGACCGTACGCGTCTCGGCCGACGGCGGCGTCACGTGGTCCGCGGCGCTGCCGTTCACCTTTTACGATCCGGACACGGCGCCTGTTGTTTTGGCCTCCCCGGCGGCGGTCGACGTCGCCGCGCTCGCGGCTTCAGGTGGGCAGGCAAGGCTGAGCCTGTGGGGATCCAACTTCGCGCCGACGGACGGTCTGCGCTGCGGCTTTGGCAGCTTCGACGATCACGGCGCGCAGGAGAGCGTGGTCGCGACCTTCGTCTCCGCCACCGAGATTGAGTGCCTGGCGCCGAGCCATTGGTGGGGCGTCGCGCGAGTGCGCGCGACGCACGACGGCGGCCAATATTGGTCGGAGGCGGGGCCTTCGATCACGCCGTACAATACGTCGCAGCAGGGGCTCATCACCTCGGTTGAGCCCGCCGCTCTGCCCGTCGACGAGTCGGGTAGCGGTGGCGTGTCGCTCCGCGGCAAGCACTTCTTCCGACCGGCAGTCGATGGTGGCAAAAGCAGCGCCGCCGCGTTGCGCGTGTGCCGCTTCGTGCCGCTCCCGGCCGAGAGTTTGGGGGCTCGCCGTCGTGCGAGCACACACACACACACACACACCATACACGCGAGTCCGTCCACGAGTCTCGCCCCTGCCGCCGCGCCGTCCACCGTCGTGTCGCCCGCCACCATCTTCGACGACACGCACGCGCGCTGCGCGACGCCGACCGCTCTGCAGCCGCAGACGGCTGCGGTTTCGCTGAGCCTCGATGGGGGCGTCACCTTCGGCACTGCGGCCATCGTCACCTTCTATGACGACTCGTCGCCGCCTACCCTGCTCAGTGCGACGCCCACCGACGGCGAGCGCTCGCAGGCAACGCTCGTCACGCTGCGTGGCTTCAACTTCAACCCGCCAAAGGCGCCGTCCGACTTGCTTTGCCGCTTCGGCGCCGTCGTCGCGCCTGCGACGTTTGTGCACTCGACATCGATCTCGTGCTACGCTCCGTCTGTGACGACCCTCGGTCAAGTGGCGCTCGACTTGTCCGACGACGGCGGACGCTCGTGGCCCACCGCCACCGCTCCGTCGAGTGCGAAGACGGCCGTGCCGAGCTCGATGCAGTTCGTGTACTACGATTCGGCAGTGCCGCCCACGCTCTCGTCCGCCGCACCCGCGGGCGCGTCCGTGGCGGGCGGCACTGCGCTCACGCTCTACGGCACGAATTTCGTGCCGCCGCGCGGCTACACCGCCCCCTCGGCCCGCGCGTCGTGCGTCTTCACCGCCGACGGCGCGATGCTCGCGAGCACGCCAGCGAGCTTTGGCTCGTTTGGGCACGTGGCCTGCTCCTCGCCTGCCGCCGCGAGCTCGAAGACCGACGCGACCCTCAGGGTCGTCTCAGCCGACGGCCTCTCCTCTTTGGGAATCCCCTTCACATTCTACGACGCAAGCGTGCCTCCCGCCCTCGTCTCGGTCACACCGGCCGGCCTGCCGCTTGGGAGCCGGCCTGTCACGTTGCAAGTGCACGGGCGCGGCTTCGCCCCCGTGGGCCTGCAGTGCCATTTTGGCAGGATGGTACCGACACCCGCGACCTTTGCCACCGCCTCACTCGTGCTCTGCAAGTCGCCCGGCGACGATGCCGGGTTCAGCGGCCCAATTTCGCTGCCGCTCGTCGTCAGCCGCGACGGTGTCCGCTCCGATTTTCGCCTTGACGGCAATGCCGCCGACGCCGACGTCGACGCCGCAACGAGCGTGTCTCTGACCTTCTTTGAGCCGGACGCTATCCCGTCGACGACGAGCGCGCGCCCGCTAGCGGTCGACGTGCACGGCGGCACTACGCTCCTCCTTCATGGCACGGGGTTTCGTCCCGGAGGCTCCGAGATGAGGTGTACCATCGGCGGCTTGCACGTGCCCGCGCACTTCATCTCGCTCACTGAGGCGCGATGTGACGCCCCAATGGGTGAACCCACCTGGGCCGGCTCCGCAGCGACGGTGCCCGTGTGCCTCGTGTACCACGACGGCGACAGCGGCCAGTGCGGCGCGCGCGTCACCTACAGTGATCCCACGGCCCCACCCGAGTTGATTGCGGTCTCGCCACGGTTGCTGACCCTCGGCTCGTCGGCCGTCATCTCGCTAAGCGGTGCCAATTTCGCACCGACTGGTGCGCAGCTCGTGTGCCGCTTCGGCGGCCGCTCCGCCTCGCCCGTGCCCGCCTCGTTTGTGAGCGGCGATCAGGTGCTCTGCAACGCGCCGCCCGCAACGAGCCCGGCCACCACCACGCTCCAGATCTCCACCGACGGCGGCGCGAGCTTCTCGAGCGGGCTGCCGTTTGCCTACTACGATGCGACGCGCCCCGCGGAACTAGAGCGCGTGTGGCCACCCGTCGCTGGCCTGAAGGCACAAACCCGGCTGATGCTCACCGGCATCAACTTTGGGCCGACCGACGCGTTCGCGTGCCACTTCGGCGCGCTCCCGCCTACGGCAGCGACGTACATCAACTCCTCGGCCGCCGTGTGCCACGCGCCCGCCTCGCCGACGGTCCAGTCGGTCGCCCTCTCCCTCACCCTCGACGGCACTACATGGTCGACGCGCACGTCCGACTTCACCTTCTACGACACCAGCGCGCCGCCCGCGGTCGAGGCCCTCTCGCGCGCCTTTGGCCGCGCCGACGGGGAGGACGGCGAACTGCTGACGCTCACCGGCTCCAATTTTGCGCCCACCGGCGCGGCGCTGCGCTGCCTCTTTGCGCCGCTGCCGGATGCAGGCGCCGTCGCGAGCGAGGGCGCGGATGGCGACGAGAACGAGTTTGAAGGTCAGCCCGAACGCGCCTATCTGGGCTCCGGCCGCTTCCAGCGCCAGCCGGGTGCGCCAGTGTCGGCTGCGGCCACTTTCATCTCGATCACCCAGATCCGGTGTGCCGCGCCCATGACGGCACGCCCGTCCACCGCCGCGGTCTCGGCGAGCACCGACGGCGTGAGCTTCGGGCGCTCCACCGCCAACTATACGTACTACGACCCGAAGCTCACGCCCGTCGTCTCGCGCGTCGCGCCCGCGTACGGCGCGTACCTGTCGTCGACGGCTGTGACCGTGTACGGGCTCAACTTTGCACCAACCAGCTTGGGGCTGCACGTGCGCTTTGGCGACCTCGGCGTGAGCCGCGCGACCTTCGTCTCGTCGTCGATGGCGCTCGCGCGCACACCTATCCCATCCGCGGGTATCGAGTCGCTCTCGGTACCTGTCGAGGTGGCGCTCACGCCCGACGGCTTTGGCTCCGTGCCCTCTATTGCGGCGGTCGCCACGCCGGCGCTCTTCTCCTTCCACAACCCCTTCTCGCCGCCGCGGATCACGCAGATCAGCCCCACGAACCACCGGTGCGGCGACGGCGGCGCGTACGTGCGCGATGTGCGCACCAACGAGCGCATCGAGGTCGCGCGGCATGCGGTCGTCACCATCGAGGGCGCCAACTTTGCGCCAATGAAGCGGCTGAGCTGCAACTACCGGCGCACGGGCGAGACGCTCTTCGAGCAGTTTGAGCACTCGGTGCCCGCCTTTTTCCGCTCGGCGAGCGAGATCCGCTGCCCGATCCCTGCGATCACTTATGCGGACGACGGCAGCACGCGTACGTTGCAGATGTTCTTCTCCGTCTCCAACGACGGGGAGAATTACCGCTGGTCCAACTTTGTGTTCACGTACGAGGGCGGCTGCGAGCTGCCCACGTTCACGCACAGGATGTACAGGATCGTATACTCGCTGCTGAGCCTCCTTGCCGTCATCGTCGCGCTGCTGCTCGTGCTCGTCGTGTGCCGGCGCAACACAACGGTGCGCGCCCTGAACAAGGTCCTCTTCCGCGCGGTCGGCCTGCTGCCCGACGGTGCCGATGGTGCCGACGGCTCCGATAATGCCGGCTTCGTGGGCTACTTTTTCTCGCCGCGAGCGTCGCCCACAAAGGGCGACGGCGGCGGCGGTGGCCAGTGGCAGCGGCTCGTCGAGGAGGATGAGGAGGCTGGGGCTCCGGATGAGCGGAAACGGCGCCTCCTCGGCACAGGGACGCTCGAGGTGAGCATCCAGCGTGCCACGCGCCTGATGGCGGGCGACGCGGAGACGGGCCTCTCCGATCCGTACGTGTTACTCCAGATGAGTGGACAGCAAGACTGGCGCACCAGGGTCGTGCCGCGCACGCTCGACCCGATCTGGAATGAGTCGCATCGCGTCGTGGTGGGCACGCTCAAAACGGTGCTCCAGTCTTCGTTAACCCTGACGGTGATGGACCAGGACATCGGGCGCGACGCGGACAACTACCTGGGCGAGCTGGGCGTCGACCTGCAGCCGCTGCGCGATCGTGAGCGGATTATCCTCGAGCGCATGCCTCTCACGGCTGGCGGTGAGGGCACCATCACGGTTGAGGTGCGATGGATCCCCGACGCTTCTCCCGCCGCGCGTCAGCTCTTCAGCAGGACTGCCTCGGCGCAGCGCGGCAGCCGTGCCGATGAAACGTTCAAGGACTGGTGGGAGGCAGCCTCGCCGGTGCTCGGAGGCGCCTTCGATAAGATGAAGAGCGCGGTCAGCGAGGCCTCGCCCGTGATCGCGGCTAAGGTGAAGAGCTTCGTCGGTCTTGATGCCGAGGGTCAGCCGGTCGGCGCCGATGCCGCCTCGGACCACGTGCCGGCGGCAGCGCCGCCGCCGCCAGCGCCGCCGCCGCCGCCGCCAGCGCCGCCGCTGCCGGAGGCGGTACCCACAAGCACACAGCCGTTGGGTCGCTCGCAGCCGCCAACGGCGGAGCGTTTACGTCAGCGGGGTACTCTCGAGGTGATGATCCTGAGCGCGGAAGGGCTGGTCGGTGGCGTGGCCGGTGCGCCGCCGAGTCCGATGGTCTCTTTGAAGCTCGGCGGGCGCAAGCTGTGGAAGAGCTCCGTACAGCGCTCAGCCAACCCCGACTGGGGCGAGGTGATGGCGGTCGAGGGGACCGTTGGTGAGCTGATCGCCGAACCGATGATCCTCAAGCTCATCGACCGCGATGCGCCTTCGTCGAGTGCGACCTCGGCGCAAGACGCCGTGGGAGGCCTCGCGGTGAGCCTCGCACCGCTCACGACGGCGTCTGCGATCGACTTTTTCCAGCAGCAGCTCGGGGCACCCGCGCCGCGCGGCACGACTATCTCGTTTACGGTCACGTTTGCGCCCGCGCCGCCGCGCCCGCCGCCGCCGCTCACAGTCCTCTCTCCTCCGCCCGCTGCCTCACCCAACCCTTCGGTGGCCGCGAGCACGGCCACCTCGGTGGCAGCCTCCCCCTCGAAGCTGGCCTCGACGCAGGACCGCGGCCAGGGCCGCATCAGCACGCCCCCCGCGTCGGCGATCGCCGAGACGAGGAGGGCGGCCGCAGCGGCGGTCGCAGCAGCGGTCGCAGCAGCGGGCGCACCCGAGGACACGGCTGCCGGCACGCCCACGCCCGTGCCTGGGACCCCAAGCCGGCCGAGTCTCACTGGGACACTCGAGGTGCACCTGGTGCGCGCGAACGAGCTCATGTCGTCGGATTCCAACGGCATGTCCGACCCGTACGTGACGCTCAAGGTGGGCAAGCACAAAGCGTGGAAGTCGTCGGTGCAGCAGAAGACGATCCACCCTGTGTGGGACGAGACGATGCGCATGGAGCACGTACGCCTTGATGAGGTGTGCGAGTCCATCCTGCAGATCAAGGTCTTCGACAAGGACTTTTTGGGCATGGGCGATGATCGGCTCGGGAACAAGCGCTTGCCGCTCTTTGCCCTCGCGCGCGAGCCCAACTACATGCTGCAGCTCCTCGACGAGCCGCTCGATGACGCCACTTGCGGCACCATCACGGTGCTCGTGCGCTTCGTCCCTGATGGTTCGTTGGCTGCGCCGCCGCCCGAGACCGAGGCGAATGAAGTCTCCGCCCCTTAACGCCCACGACGGCGTCCCCTTGACGGCGCCCGAGACCGAGGCGAATGAAGTCTCCGCCCCTTAACGCCCACGACGGCGTCCCCTTGACGAATGAAGTCTCCGCCCCTTAACGCCCACGACGGCGTCCCCTTGACGGCGCCACCGCCTTCGGCGCCGCCGATCGCATGGACTCGGATCCGCGAATACGTATCAGCCCCCGGGCGAGAGGCCCCACTCCCCTTCCCCACAGCCGCCTCGCTGCCGTCAGAGAGCCATGAGCACGCAAGGCGCGGTTAGGCGCGGTCCCAAAAGGGTTGAAGCCGTGGGCACCGCGCAGCCACAGGTCCAGGAGTGAAAAGGGGTGAATGCGTGTCCGGTGGCGGTGCTGGGATGTTCGTTGAACTCATGAAGATCTCGATTTCGATGTTTGGTGGCGAAAGAAACACGCACAGCTCAACGCACCGCAGCGGTGCGTACTTCACGGTGGTACGGACGCCGCACTGAAATTTGTATACGACCGGAACGGCATCACAGTCTATGCACTATCCGCAATCCGGGGTACGGGTAGAAGTCGACATGCAAGGACACCGGAGACCAGACCGTGCGGTGTATACACATTGCGGTATCCACACAATGTGTGCGGCCAACGTCGATACTTCGTGAGCGCTCAGCGCCCATGGCAGCGCCCCTCCAACCAAGCCCCTCCCTCGTTCTCTCGAGCCTCGTGCTCAGGCAGGCACGCTGTCGTTGCGACGCTTTGAGCATGCCTTTTCGACATGAGACTGCAGGAAGACGACAAGATCAGGCGGGAACCTGGCCGCATCAGTTGTCGGTCCGGCATCGCGGCCAAGCTGCTTGTGGCAGGCAGGGCCTACCTTGCAAGGAGTTTCCTCGCTGCAGATCTTCTCTCCATTTTCTAGCTCCTTGATCAAGCTCTCGATATTTGTCCAGAAGAATGTAGGCTTCTCGTACTCCATCCCAAACTTGCAGTACGTCAGCTCCACTTGAGTTGCGCCAATTCCGCCATGATCCACAGGGACCTGCATCATCTTGAAGTGGATGAGCTTCTGCGCGTTCCCAACTGGGGCCTCCACAGTAAATTTGAAATCACTGTTGCCAGAGCGGCGCCGCTGGTTTTGACACACGTCCAAGATCCACTGTAGATCGCTATTGTACTCTTTGCAGCAATCGTCGTAGCCGAGAAACGCAACTGGCATGTCGGTTTCTTTGCGCGGGTGCGCGGAGCCTGCTGCCCTGCTCACTGAGGTGCACTGTGGGCTGAAATGCGCGTAGTCGAGAGTGGGAAGGTCCTCAGGCTTGATGTCGCGGCACATGCAGAGTTCAAAGTAGACCGTGGCCTTCGAATTGGCCGCTGCCTGGCGCATCTGCGCTGCAGCCTCACCCGGCGGAGCGCCCACGCGCGGCTGAGTGAGCACATCGTTGTAATCAGGCGCTTTGCAGTCGCGCTCTATGATGAGCACCTCCGCACCCGACGAGTTGCAGCACTGAGTGGCAAGGCGGCCGGAGCCGGCAAAGGCCTCCATGATGCGCATCTTTCGCAGCGTCGTTCTCCGGCAAGGGAAGACCCTATTAGGCTGAACTGTGGGCCGCCTGACAGCAGCAGCAGGCGTGGCAGTTGCAGCCTCCTCATCGTCGTTTGCTGCTTGCCCCGCTGCACGCGGCGCCACGCACAGCGCCTCAGCCTCGCCCTCCTGCCCCAATGGGCCGTGGACCGCGCCATTTGCTGCGTCATCCACTTCTCCGCCAGCCGCCCCAGCCTCATCCTCTTCGCCCTCCTGCCCCAATGGGCCGTGGACCGCGCCATTTGCTGCGTCATCCACTTCTCCGCCAGCCGCCCCAGCCTCAGCATCCTCTTCGCCCTCCTGCCCCAACGGGCCGTGGACCGCGCCATTTGCTGCGTCATCAACTTCTCCGTCAGCCGTCCCAGCCTCATCCTCCTCTTCTTCTTCGCAAGATGCGCACGCGCTCCGCTTAATCGTCTTGGAACGCTTCTGATTCGTGCTGACTGCGATCATTGGGCGCTTGGACGTGGCTCCTGCACTGGTCGGTGGTAGTGGTGCGTCAGCGGTCACATCATTCAGCACCAGCCACTCACTCACTGGTGCAACCAGAATCGTGAGTGAGTGGCTGGCGTTCCTGCGCTCCTCGACAGCATCCTGGAATACGGTCCAGGGCAACATAAAGGACGGCGGCAAAGAGTTCAGGCCCATGTGCTTCATCAATCCGTCGAGATGCCCAAACGCCTGGTTTCGCCTACCCTGCAGCTCGAAGCCGCCCTTCAGCACCCACCAGTTGCGCGGCTGCTCAATGCGCTTATCGCTCAATATCATCACCTCGGGTATCACGCGTGCACGGCAGTGTCTAAAGATCTCGCTCACGAGCCTAGTAGCTACGCCTTGCTTCTCGTAAGACGCCTTGACCGCAAACAGAAGCACCTCGAGCGCAATCGATTTGGAGCGTGAATTGGCGCGCACAATGCATGTGCACGCCGCCGCTATAACCTCCTCGCCCTGCACAATCAGTGCAAGGCCGAGGTTGTCATGTTGGGAGTCGCCGGCTTGATTGTCCGCAAGCGGCTTGCTCTTCCCAGGCCGATAGTTGATCGCAACCTTCCCGAACTTGGACAAACCCAGTAGGCCCGGTACCAGCGCTTTGAACCACTCAACGTGGCCGAAGCGCTCTTCAAGCACGTCCTTCGCGCCCTGCAAGAGCTCTGGCTGCGTCTGCTTGAGGTCCTTGATCGTCTCGACGACTCCCTTTGCCCAACTTGGGATGTAATGCGACTCGTTCACCTCGTCGCTGGCCACCTCATTGTCCTCTTGCTGCACCTGGCGCAGCTCCTTCTCGTCATCCTCGCTGACAGCGGGCATGCGCGGACAATGCGGCATGTGCGTCTTAAGTCTCTTGAACGCCTGATGGCACCAAAGGCACGGGGAGGTTGCCGGCGCTCCTGCCGGCGCTCCCTCCGGCGGTTCCCTCGCCGCCTGCACCGGCTGCCCCTCCTCAGCTGCAGCTTCCTTGTCCTGATAGACACCATCCTCCCCCTGCAGCGTCGATGTGCTCGGGCGCGCATGAAGCTTGCAATTGCCCGGGTGTTCGAAACCACGCCCACACCGCGAATGTATGTAGCAGTGATCGAGTTCGCGGCATTTTTCTATACTCGGGTCATCCTCTGCATCCGGCGTTCCCTCCGTGATGCGCTTGCGATTTGGTAGTCGCTGGAGCTTCTTATGAGTCCCATAAGGCCGAAGGCGCACGACATCGCACACCAGCTCTTCCAAGACCTCGCGAGTCTTTGGATCGAGGAGATCAACGTTGAAGTGCCCAATGGCCATCTTCTTCGCAATGCGAGCCATCTGCCATGCACCGTCAAAAAGCACTTCCACCTCACTCGTACTTGGCAACAAATCCAGCCACGTCAACGGGGGCGGCGCCGGTCGTGTTCGCACTGTGCTGCGCATCTGCTGCTGCGACTTGAAGGCTCGCACCTCAAACCAGGTCGCAAAGGGTGGAATGAACAGGCCAGAGCCGGCGACACCAAAAGGATCGCTCTGGTGCTTGGCATGTGGCCAGGGCACGTTACGCACCCACTCAACGCCCTCGCTACTCAACGTAACGTGAGACTCGATCCAGCTTCTGTCGCCAGCCACTTTGGTGAGAATGATAGAGTCCCCATCGGCATTGAAGTGTGCTACTGTGGCCGGGCGCCACTTCATATGCTGGTGCCCCTCGTTGTCCTCACCATCAATCTCACAGTGTGTTTCGACCCACACTCGGCTGCCAGCGACCAAGTTTGCAGCGCGGGCCTGAGCGTCAGCCAGCTGCAGCTGCGTTGGCGCAAAACGGCTTGCCGTGGGCCCCGATGGAACCGGAGCACGAGCATTAGGCATGCAAGGAGGCAAGAGCACAATGCCATCCATGATGTAGGTGCTCTTGGTCCGACGCTCGTTGAGCTGCCTGGTGGCGGCGGGAGGCCGCCCAAAGCGATCAGCAATGTCCTCGAGCGTCTCGTCATGACTGGCCTGATGGAACTCAGGCAGCATGATGCACGAGTACGCCCTCAGCTTGCCAGTAAGGTTGAGGTCGCTGCTCGCAATCAGCTGCAGATAAGTTGCCAGCATAGGGTGGAGCGCACGCACGTCCTCCTGGAATTCAAGGATGACCTCAAGCACCGCCGCTGCAACCGCCTGATCGCTGTAGCTTGCATTCACGATGCTGCGGATGGTCTCGTTCTCCTTGCACACATACCGCCATGCGCCTGCCGGTGGCTGCGGCTCGTCGAGCGCCACATATGTGCCGCGAGTGCCTTTTGCCGCGAGTGCTGGACAGTCCAGCACGATCCCGGAGCGCCATGTGTCGTCTTCCAGTACCTCGACGAGGTCGTCCGGCTGCGCTGGAACCAGCCGGATGTGCGGCAGCGGTGGCCACTGGTACATGCTGAGTACTTTGGCGATTGCAGCCGTCACAAGCTTGGTCACGGCCGTAGGCGGCACGGTGAGCGTCGTGCATGCGCAAGCTGTGCAGTGCCAATCGCCCTCAGGGATGGTCGAGAGCAGAGGTGTCACGCAATAAATGTGGTACCCTAGGTCGCAGCCATCGCAAATAAGCATCCGAGACTCGTCAGCCCCACCACCGCAGATACCGCACGACATTGTTTCGATGTGCATCTCATACTCCTCAGCGAGCTTCATGGCCTCCTCAACAGCGGTTTTGTATTCCATCTGATCAGCCTGACTGTAGACACAGTGCGACGTATTCTTGAGCTTCTTGATCTCGCCGCTTTTGTCGCAAGGGTGTCGATCTGACCATGTCTTGAGGTCTTTCTCATTGAACACGTCACAGGGAGCCGTCGTGCCAAAGAGGGTGACCAAGTACTTGCTACCGGCCAGCACGTCTGTAATGACGCCTGGCCACCAGTGCCAGCCCTTGACGCGTGCCCAAACCAAATCCGTTTCGAAGCGCTCCTTGGCGCGATCCGCGCTCTTCCGACTTGGCCGTCCAGTGGCGCCAACGCCTTCATCGGGCTCGAGCATGCTCGACGCTCGGGGCTCCTTCTTGTGTGGCTGTGAAACGACTTTCGTGAAGTTTCTCAAGGCATTTGCCTCCCTCCCTGCGCCGTATAAAAAGGCTTTTTAGTAAAGAGTGGAGGCGCGTTGAGCGCGCCTCAGAGCAAAGACGACTACACGGCACAGCAACATGCATGTTGTTCATTTCAACACCCTCCGTTCACGTGTCGCTGATGTCTTCCGCGGATTCAGTAGCACCTGGAACTCGCACAGTGTGTGTGGCTTAAGTGGCTTAAGCCACGCCCGATTCGTTAAAATTGCTGAGCCCATGAGGGTTGCACGAGCTCGCGCGAGCCCTCGGGCAGTCGACGATGGTGCTCTCCCTCGACGTCCCACCTGGGGCTGAGCCTGGGGCTAAGCGTAAGCCTGGCGTCATCGTGGGCCAGGCCTGAGTTCGCGTGCGCGCGAGCGAAGAACTCGGGACCGCGCACGTCCCTGATTCTGCGCAGCCGTGGTGACCGCAGAGGGGTCCTGCGGGTACCAGCACCAGGAGCTGGAGTCTCCCTCCTGTCGAACCACGCTTGAAAGGTTGGGTCTGCTGGATCTGGTGGATCTTCTGTTTCGCTGGGTGGCACAGGCGTCAATGCGTTGACGGTCAGGAGAGACTTGTGCTTCTCGTGAAAGCGTCCCCACACTTGTCGACCGAGCATCGCGCCGAGTCCGTCGTCGTCCCAATCGCCCCAGTGAGTGGCCCAGGACAGCAGCAGCTCATCGACATCGACCATAGCGGGTGCATAGCGGGCTGCCTCCGGGAGCTCGTCGGGAGGCAGCACACGCGCAAGCTGCACTAGATACTCCTCGGGGTCTGCCCCCTTGCCATGCATGGGAACGACCAGCTTCCGCTGCAAATTCGCGACCATCCGCGGCACCTGCTCCAGCCCAAGCAACGTGCGTCGCTGTATCACCTCGTCCTTTTCCGGCGGCGAGTCCGTGGCGATGTGCAGCCACAAGAACATCCACATGAAGGCCTCGTCTCGTACCACCTGCCGTGGGATCTGCTTCACCTTAAAGGCATCGTCGGCGGCGCTCAGGTCGCAAACGGCCTGCGCAAACTCGCTCAGGTCCAGCTTGCCGTTGGGGTCCCTGTCGTAGACGCCCATGATGCGCCCGGCCTCGGCAGTGCTTAAGTTGAGGCCATGGTGCTCCAGCGCCTTGCGCAGCTCCTGGACTTCGATATACCCGCTGTGATCCACGTCGAAGCGCGCGAAGGTCTGCTTCACATCTGGCGTCCCCCAGCACAGCAGGCGAAAGAGCGAGACGCGATCGAACGAGCCGGCGAATTTTTCAGACGCCTTTCTCGCCTCCTCGATCCTTATGGGTGCCTTCGTGCCATGGATCTTATGCATCGACGAGCGCAGTGACTCGAGCAGCGGCGGAAGCGTGGGCGGCGGCGACGCTCGTGCAGAGTGGCTGCTCGTCAGACCGACGCGCGCGAGCTTCTCTGCGGCGAGCTTGTCAGCAGCGAACTTGTCCGCCGCACGCTTACCGGCCGTGATCTTGTGCTCGATCCACTCGCTGTAGGCGATGCTGATGATGCGAAGGAGCGTCGACTCGGTGATGTCACGCGGAGCGTTCTGCTTCGCATAGAGTTCTGCCGCTGTGAGAGGAGGCGGGCCTCTACCCTTGCGCCCGACCAAGTTAGTAGCACCGGCCGCCAGCAGAAGCTTGCGGCACAGGGAGCGAGAACAGGCACAATGGCAACGCACACAACGGGGTGAGGATAAGGGTGAGGAGGCAGGGGAGCAGGGAAGGACGCGCGAGGGCACGCCCGAGGAGCAGCCGATCTCGGGATGTGCTGCAGAGCGTTCCCCCTCTCCCTCCGCTCTCCGCTCTCCGCGACGGCTCTCCGCCCGCTCTCTCTCACTCACCTCTTGTCGATCGATGTGTCGCACAAGCTCAGGGACACGCCCGGGTGGATTCATGATGCTCTCGATCGGGGGTAAGTTCGCCCGCACGCTGAGTGCAATCGAGCGGGCCGACACCGGGCGCGCGAAGTTCGTCGCGTGAGGCGCGAGCTGCCGTTGCTTGAGGCTATAATCCTGTAGCGCTCTCTGCTGCTCGTCGACGTCACGGAAGCGCGGCGTGGCGTCTGTTGTCGCAAAGCTGAGCTCATGAAGGGCGATACGGATGCTCTCCTTCTTGCGCACGTAGGGCGTGTCGATCGAGTCGCACCGCTCACGGTTGCGCGCGCTCACCATCTGATGCTGTCGGTGGGTCTCCGCATTACGAGCCTGCACACGCTGCAGCTCGAGCTTGCACACTAGCTCCTCCTCGAGGAACTTGTTGAGCACGCGATCCGTGTACACTGCCTTGTTCCACGAGGACATCTGCTTGCTCAGAAGGTCGATCTGCGCCTTGTTGGTCACCACGGCAGCGTGGCCAACGTCGCTAAAGTAGTTCTCTTCGGTGTTCCGCTTCTTTGTTCCGTGCCTTACTCCTTCAACGAAAGCATCGACCGCCACCTGGATCTCGAGGATCTTTGCGACGAGTACATCGGGTGTTGCCTGAGATCTAGCCGCCTCGTGCAGTCCCTTGGCGGCCATGCCGACGTTGGTTGCGGACGGTGGCTCCGCCTTGAGCCACAGGTAGCGGCACTCGGCAATAACGCCGGCGAGGTCATCTGTCTCAACGAGCCGCCAGAGCTCCTTTATTGAGTTGGTGGCACGAATGATGAACTTATCGTTGAGTGCCACATACATCTTCCTGAGGTCATCGGCCATTCCGATCCGTTTATCTAGTAGACTTTCGGGCATGCTTGCTGCTTTGCTTGCGAGACGAAGGAGCAGCGAGTTTCTGTGGGTTGAACGAACTCTTCCTGCACGGAAAGCATGCAAGTTTCGGAACTCTCCCCCAAACTGTGATGGGGTGCATGGAAATCGCCGCGCCCCAATATTCCACGAGTGACCTTAAGATCGATCGAACAGGCTATGCATGCATGCAATTGAACAAGCATTTGAACCGTGCGCTGTTTACTGGACGACATGTCGTGCGCAGATCGTCTTTCGACGCTCATTCTTGGAGTCGCGGCGGTGCTCCCAGCCAATCGAAGTATAGATGTGTGTTCGGTGAACGCAGAGGATCTGGAGCAGGCGGTCGCTCTCGCCGTGCAGTGCGCCTCCACGACCATTGCCTCGTACACAAGGATTGCCCTCTCAAGCGGCAGCACCGAGAGGGGGGTCGCAAGAAGCCCTGAGCATTCGGTGTCGGCAAGGAAACGCCGTCTGCTCAAAGCAAACGACGAGATGCACCTCGGCCTTGTGCGCCACGCGTTCACCCGTGCAACCAACGACACGGGTAGAGTGCCGACGCTCCGCGTCATCCGACAAGATGCTCCGACGACAAGAGGCCTCACGTTGGGCTGCGACCTGCTGGTTCTGCGAATGGACGGTGCGACGGCCGATGCGCGCCACGCTCTTCGAGTGGATCTCGCGCACACCCTGAGACTCGGGCTTGGCAACAGGCCTATCGTGGCGTTCGCTGAGACTCCATGCACCGGCCCGCATGCACGCCCCATTGAGAAGTACAAGGGTGCCTTTGCGCAGTTCCCGGAGCAGTGCTGGCAACCCCAGTGGGCCGAGTTTGTCGCCTCGACGAGCTTGCTGCCACTTGTGTCTTCGTGGGTCAACGCGTCTTGGTGCAGCGCCGACGGTGGGGTGCAGGAAGCCGCCGGCGACAGCAGCCGCAGCAACCGCAGCAACATGGTCAGTGTGGGGAGTGTCGGCGATTTCACAGGCATCGGGTGCATCGCACTAAGCGGAGCGAGCCGTGCCCTGTGCCGGCGCCGCCCACCCCTCCTGAGTAGCGAGCACGTGACGCGTGAACCCGTGCTCTTCACCGACTCGTCGGCCACCAAGCTGCTGCGCACGTCCTTGCGTTACTTTTCCGCCATCCCTCTCGGTTTCGAGGATACTGCAAGCAGCTACCTGAGGGACGGCGCGCAGCGCGTGGCGCTGCTGTTCAAGAACGATGTGCAGGAGAGATGGGTGGGCGGGCTCGCGTCCGCTGATGGCCTGACCTTTCATGGCGCACCCAGGCTCGTGTACCCGAAGCACAGCCGTCGCTGGCCGCGCGCCGCACTGGGTGTTCTGACTCACAATCTTGCGATGGCGTTTTCTCCCCGCCTCGGCTTCATGATCGTGGGCGGCCAGCATCGCAACCGCGCGCTCTCAGGGCAGCCGAATAAGGTCAACGGGTATCACAAGGGCATCTGGGCCGCCACGGGAGCCACCTGGGACTACGATCCATTGACAAACCTCTCCGATGCCGACATCGACGACAAGGGGTTTCCGCGTCGAGATCGCGTCGAGACACAGTGGCGCGGAAAGCGGATGGTGCTCCGCGGCTCGCACCCGGGGTGCATCGAGCGGCGCGATCGTACTCGCCTTGTGTGGCTCATGCGCGACACGTGTGAATTCGACGGGCGCCTGTCGCTCGTGCCCTTCAACGGCTCCCTCCTCCTCTTTGCCCGAGCGAACATGGCGAACCATGGGCAGCGCTTTGTGCAGGTCACGCGCTCGCGCGACGACGGGCGCACGTGGGCGAGCTTCGAGCCGATCTCAATCGCGGGCTACGAGCACACGAGCGGAGATGTCTACTTTTGGGCAGCTCAAGTCAATCCTGTGCATGCAGCCTCGCTGATCGCCACGTTCCCGCTCGTGCAGCACTTTAGCGGGTGCATCGGCCTCTCGCTCTCTCTCGATGGCGTCCGCTGGGCGCGCGTCACACCGTTGCTCGCATGCGATTCAGTGGGCGAGCGCGCGCTCGCGCACCCAGCCTCGCCCTCGATGATCCTCCAAGGCGACAAGGTGTTCGTGTACGTGCACGAATCGGTGCCCGGCGCTTCCGTCGACGCGTTCACGCCCCGGGAACTGTACCTCAACTGGCGTGAGAGCGAGGAGCCGGGCAGGGTCGCAAGGTACACGCTGCCAGTCGCGGTGCTCGAGCGCTGGACGCGTCGTGCCCTACGCAGCCTCGGCGTGCGCCCCCCAGACGAGCGTGGTCATGAGTGGGCATGAGTGGGCATGCGAGGCATTTGGGTTTGATTTTCCAGTTTGCAGGCTTCGTGGAAAACGGGGCAACGGTTGTTACTTCCATGTCGCAGCGCAGCGAGCGGGTCATCCCGGCCGGGCGTCAGGTTTACGGGCGGGTCCTCCCAGGTTATCCTTAAGGCGTTGTCCCAGCACGACCCTGCGCAGGAGGCAGGGTTGGCCGGTTCAGATCGGGTATACTCTCGTATCGTGAATCGTGTGAGACACGCGCCACGGCGAGCGGCTATTTACTCTACAATTGTATTGCGCTATCGATGCAACGAAGCGCCCAAAACTTGCCAAAAGGACGCGCGTACCCGGTACCCCGACGGGGTCCGTCCGAGCCGATCGTGTCACGATGGTGACCGACGCCTCGATGACAAATGTGGCGACCGACGAGCTTGTCGTAATGATATCTAGCATCTTGCATCGCAACGGGCCCGATATGGAGATCACAACGTTGATCGCCACGGTTTACTCCGCCGATCCAAATGCTCGTGCCCTCATGAAGACAGCGGGTGGTGCCAAGCGCTGGCTCGATCAGCACCCGTCCGCGTTCCAGCTCTTCAGACCGCAACCTGACGAGCAGCCACTCGTCTGGTCAGTGCGTCTCATGGCTCCGGTCCACAAGGTCGCGAGCGTCTCCGAGGTGGAGATCATTCTCGAGAAGCCACACAAGGACTCATCGCTTGGCATCCTACTCTCGGGCGAGGGGCACCCGTACATCGACGAGGTCGCGAGCGGTGCGCTTGCACACGGTAAGCTTCGCAAGGGCGATCAGGTGCTCTTGGTGAATGGTTGGGACGCCGCCGGCCACAGCCAGACCGCCAAGCGGTTGGTGCAGCTTGCGGGCAAAATCCAAATACGGGTCTTGCGCAGTAGCGTCACCCGGTCTGGTGCCTCATATGGGCTTCGGCAGCATCTAGAGGGCGCCAGGCTCATTGGCAAGAACGACAGCTCCAGATCGGGCGCGTTCTCGATGGCACAATTGGAGGATGCCCTCGAGCTCTACCTTGAGGAAACAATGTCATCCAAGACACAGCTCAGGAGCGAGGCTCGTGGCCTCGGCTTGAACCTTGAAACGGGGAAGACATATGGCTCTGCGCAACGGTTGAGTGCAGCCCTCCGCAGTGGCCATGCCCCCCGGGCAAAGCTCAAGGAAGCCAAGCAATTTCCCCTCGTCAAGGCGTGCCTTGTTCTGATCTGAATGCGTTTGCTGCCAGGCGGCCAGGAGCAAAGCTTGCCTCATTCGCGCGGGCGAAGGACGAAAACGGCCGCGTCGATTTGTCTCGTGAATTTGAACCTACGGGACGCCGTTTCGACCCTCGCAGAGGGTCTCGCTGGGCTTTCCACGGGAAACAGGTGAGCAAAAAACTGGCGCGCTGCTCTGTGTGGTCCTGTTTTAAATTCACACAAATACTCTCTCTCTCTCACGGGCGCGCGGTCTGCCGACTAAATCACGTTCAGGGGGCGGAACCGAACTTCATATGAACAGCACACGCTCTGATAAGCGTCGTCGCTCTCAGTATGTCGCGGGCGGTGCTCGCTCTGCTCGCGCTTTCCGCCGTGCGCGCCCCGATGGGCATGATCATCCAGACGGAGGTCACCTCTGATGGCGAGCAGCTCACGAGCGAGAGCGAGGCGATCGAGGTAGGTGACGAGACGGATGGCGATGCTGTGTTTGACCTCTACGCCGAGGAGGAGGATCAGATTGAGGGCGTCGTAGATCAGCTCGCGTCGCAATTTGCGTCGCAAATGAAGCGTCATCTCACGTCTCAGATCAAGGCGCACCGCGCAGGTGTCTCGAGCAGCAAGCTTGCGCAGAGCAAGATGGTGCGCATGAGCGAGCTGCACCTGGCGGCGGCGAACAACCAGTTTGAGGTCTGCGAGAAGCTGCTCGCCAACGGAGCCGATCCAAACTTGTGGTCACAAATGCAGATGACCCCGCTCCACTCAGCTGCCGAGGGCGGCTACAAGGACATTGTCAATCTGCTGCTGGCGCACAATGCGACCATCGACGCTGCTGGGCCACACGGCGTCACGCCTCTGCATCTCGCAGCGCACAAAGGGCGCGCGAGCACAGTGGAGCTCCTGCTGCGCGAGGGCGCACCTATCGAGGCCACCATGGACGACAGCTTCCGCTTCACGCCGCTCTACATGGCGAGTGACATGGGGCATACGCGCGTCGTCGAGATCTTGCTCGCCGCCAACGCGTCGACCGAGAGACGCAGCCACGAGGGCTTCACGCCGCTGCACGCGGCGACGCTCAACGGCCACGAGAAGGTCGTCCAGCTGCTGCTCGAGCGTGGTGCCTACGTGGACGCGCGCGACGACCAGGGTACACGAGCTCTCACGTATGCACGCGAGATGGGGCGCCATGAGGAGGCGGAGGTGCTGGTGCAGTTTGGTGCGGCGCCAGTGCTTGAGGAGGAGCGCGAGGCGCTGCGCAGCCGGGGGGGGCTCAAGCTGGAAGCGAAGCCCTTCATGCGATTGGGATGACGGTGTCGCACCCAGGTGGACAGGTCGATTTCTAAGCAGCCAGCTATCACAAGCTGGGCGTGCTGGGGGGGAATACTACACAAAAGACCCACAAGAGTTTGGACCTCCTTCAGTTCACGTTCACAGTTGCGACTGGGCTCCTCGGGTAGAGGGGAGCCAGCCGGTAAGAACCTGCCTGAGGGGGACCTCGGAGGCATAGGGGTCGTTGAGCCCCGAGAGGTAGAAGACTGGTGCTTAGACTGAACAGGGTCACGAACACTCTCGTCTCACCCCTGAGAATCTTCCTACACCTCGTCAGAGCTCCACGATACCTCGTCGGATCTCCCGCCGGTATCTCTCGGA
>Ga0210244_100828_pt1 | contig 27777 bp, 19 predicted proteins | sample ChrtobMetaP3_0mM_FD_155473 | JGI IMG/M metagenome (GOLD analysis project Ga0210244, IMG submission 155473) | Chrysochromulina tobin associated microbial communities from unialgal haptophyte culture, Seattle, Washington, United States - P3_0mM | ecosystem: Host-associated > Algae > Haptophytes >...
GACGAGCCCGTCGTCGAGTAATACGAGTGCAAGCCGAGCTTGTCGGTGGCGCCGACGGTGATCGTGAAGCGTGAGTGCAAGTACCTCTCCATGTTGACGTCCTCACCATCGGTGTTCTCGTTGCCTGCCGACATGACGTACACGATGCCGCGCCCGCTCCGCCCCTCGAGGACGCCACGCTGCAGGACCCGTTTGCTCGCCCAGGGCAGGTGCGTGTACGCGCATGTCATCCAGAGGTGCGTCCACGAGGCGCACTCGCCGTCCGCGTCATAGTTTAAGTTGTTTTCGCAGTAGGTCGAGATGACCGTGTTGCACGTGCTACTCGGCGACGTCCAGCTGTCCCCGGCGCACTGGGAAGCGCTGCACGGGCTGGTGCCCGAGGCGGCCGTGGCCGCGAAGGGGCATCCCTGCAGCTGGCGCTGCCGGAGCTTGCGCCGCCCGGAGCTAGCGAGGGCTGTGCACGGGTCGATCCCCCACGAGTTGGATGAGATGTGGTTTCGGGCCATGTTGCCGATGAACATATTCGTGACGGAGTTGCCGTTCATTCCGCACTTGGACAGCGTCGCATCATACGCGACGCCGCGAGAGCACTGGTCGTTGCCGGCCGCGAGCGCGATCGCAGCCGTCGTGGTACCGTGGCTGCCGTTGGTGTGCGTCGGGCACGACCCCAACGCATCATACTTGCCCGAAAAATCGGGGTGCGTCTGATCGGGCCCGTCATCGACAATGTTGATCGTCACGCCAGCACCAGTGTAGCCCGCTGCCCAGGCGGGCTGCAGGTTGATCAGAGTGTACGCCCAGGCGTTTGTCTCGTAGTAAGGGTCGGTGACGGTCGACGCCACGCAGCCGCTGCCGCCGTTGCTGCTGCTGCTGCCCACCCAGGCGTCTCGCGGGCAGAGGACGCGATCGCCAGGAAGCAGCGAGGTGCCCGTGATCGGCGAGGATGCACACAGCGCGCCCGCGGCGCACCACCAATTGGAGATGAGGGCGGCCATGCAGCTGGTGCACGTGTAGTATGAGTAATACTGCTGCCCGGGGGTGGAACTAATTGGGCGGGGGCCACAATCCTGGCAATCCGTTCCGAGGCCGCAGGATAACCACTCTCCTCCTGGCCCACCATCGTCGCACTCTCCGTCTACGGGGAAGTTGCAGGTGTTATCGCAAAGCAGTGATTGCCCTGCAGCTTGAAGCGCGAGGCTGAGTACGAGGATGACCGACGGTATGCATGGTCCGAGCCGCATGCTCGCTTTCATGTGCGGTTTTCACGATAGACCGTTGGCTGTCGAGTAAACACCTCTCTTTCCCCACAGCAAGCTTTTTGACGCTCGGGCAATGCCGCTTCGCTTGTCATGAGAGGAGAGGTGTTCACTCGGCAGGACCGTTGGTATGTTGGAGTCCCGTTGTCCGCAACAGAAAACGTCGTCGAGATCCTCGGCTTTCAAATAGAACTCAGAACGTATCGCACAGGATATCCAGTGCAGGCAACTTGGCGACTTTGGGTTTAATGATGTAATTTAATGCATCAGGTGTTTAACAACATTTTCACATGCACGTTAACAACACCACATGCCGGGTACCGCACGGTGTCTGCGAAGTCAGTCAGTCCGTCTCTAAATAGCCTCGGTGTGAAGATCAATTGTAATACGACAAGAAACACAGATACGCGTCGATGCTACGCGTGTACGAGCAATCTTGCAACTCGCACCACGCGCTCTCAATGTCGCCAACAACCGCCGCCACCGCACGCGCACGCGCGGCAGGCCGCGCGCACCACTCAGAATCATACCCGTCGTCGCGGGATGTGTGCTCAAGCGGGCGCCCACGTGCCTCCTCGTACTCATGCACACCATCAAATCTGAGCGGCAGCTTCAGCTGGCCACCAGGGTGCGGGCGAAGCACGGCTCGCCTGTTCGGGATGCCACCCGAGTGTTCCATGTTGCGCACCGGGCGCACAGAGTGCTCGTTCCACGCTGCTTCAAGGAGGTCGAGCCCGTGCTGCACGAGCGGCTGCATCACCCTGCTGAACGCGTACACGTGCTTGCCAAGATACCTATCCAGCAGGCCACGCAGCTCGAGCACGTTGATGAGCCGCCGGACGGGCACGAGCACGCGCATGTTGATCTCGTAATTGAATCGCTCGACGCGGGTCTGCCATGGCGCGAGTCGACGAGGCACGCAAACATGAGCAGCGTTTGCGCACGTCGCCGCGCGCGGCGGAACGAGGGTGCGAGCACGCACATTGCGCTTCGACGGCACAAACCTGTGCGCACGGCGCGAGGCAGCGCTCCTGCCCGCAAGGCCGGCGAGCAACAAGCACGCAAAGGCCGCCACGCACCACTCGGAGCCCTTGTCTGTGATGAGCTGGTCGGGTAGCCCGTGACTATTCGCGGCCGGCGCGAAGAGCTTGTCGTAAATGGTCACGGGCAGCTTGTCGACGAGCGCAACGAGCCGCAGCGCCTTGCGCGAGTCTCCGTCGATGAGAGCGCCCACGTAGATGCCATACTCCTGCAGTTTGCAAGCCAAATCCATGTGCCACGAATAGGCGAAGTGGTGCGCCACGTACACACCGCGGCCTATTCTGAGATGTGCCCAGTGCCGGCGAGCGGCCAAGGCCTCTGGCCGGTCAGCCTTGAGCGCAGCGAGCACACGCCGACGCGGGAAGCTCCAGCCGGGGTGGTGTGCGCGAAGCGCACCAAGCAGCATCGCAACTCCATAGTTGTCGCCGTGCCTGCACGCTTCCTCGCACACGACGTCGTCGAGGTGCGGGCGGACGGGCTCCACCAGGCGGGCGAGGCCCACTGCCTTGACGATCTGCTGCACGCGCCGCTGGCTGCACCCGAATTCTTGAGCAATGGCGGCCGTGCCGACGCCATCGGGCACGAGCTCGACCACTGCCTTCTTGAGGTCCTCGATGGGTGGCCTCCCCGCCATGGCGCACTTGCGAAGTTTTCCGAATTCTCGTGCGAGCCGGTCGCATTTTGGGAAAGTTTAAAAATGACATGGAACTTTAATTTGATCCTCATTAAAGGAGATTAGCCATTAGTGCTCTCCAGGATTCCCAATCCGAAAGTTGTAGGAAAGTGCCCGGAAAGAAATCTGAGTTCTGAGTTCTTTCTTATTTTTAAAACGACTAACTTTGAACTCACAACTTCGACCTCGCAGATTTCGGGGTTCGGGTGCCGGGTTAGTTTCACGTTGACCGGCGCGGTAGTTTGAGGTTGTTGGTTCAAATTTGTTCATTTTTCAAACTTCAAAGTGCAAACTGACTTCGTTGACCGAAGTTGTAAGTTGTTTGTTGTTGAACAACTAACAACTATGAACTTGAAACCCGAAAACGCGAGTTGTATGTTATTATTTCGCGTGGCGCCTCATAAGAACGGTGCGTCCCGAAGAGCTTTGAAGCAGCCCAGAGGTCGTCAGGCGCTCGGCTTCCTGCCGCGTTTGAATCTACCACGCGCGCGCATGAGCCTCGCCTCACGTGCAGCCCTTGGCTCGCTCCTCGGCTCGTCGAAGCGCGTCAATAGCACCCAGTCAGAAGACAAGATCATCGGTTCAAAGCAGACGCCCAACAGCAAGAACAACAGTGCCGCGTGGTCGTCTGAGTTCTTCCAAAGAAGCGAGCTGTCCTCGTGGACCTCAAAGTCGCGCGCAAACAAGAACGATGCCGTTGCCCCCGAGGAGCCACCGCCCTTTTTCGAGGCCTTCGGCGTGACTGGCGTCCTCGAGAACCACGTTGGCCACCTGCCGACAGAGGCGGAGGCTTTCGGCGAGGTGGGGTTCCTGCAGAGCATGCGCGGCCACACGCCGGTCGGCGAGCACGGACGCTCCAACGAGTCGGAGGCCACCGATCTCGCCGAGTTTTTCAAGGAGCATGCCGACTGTGAGCTCCTGCCGGGTGGACGCGTTCGCTGTGCCACGACCAACACGGAGCTGCCGCTGAGCTTCTTCTGGCTCCGTAAGCACTGGGAGGGCCACAAGTATCGGCGCACTGCCGAGAAGCTCGCCGCGCATGCGCTCGCCGCGCAGATCGCAGCCGAGGAGGCGGAGGCGTGGACGATGGTCGACGTCGAGAACGTGGACGCTGCGCGCATGGACCGCGTCTATGCGGCGCAGTGTGCCATGACGGCTGAGCTTGAGGCGAGCGCGCAAGGCAAGGCGGCGGAGGCCGAGAGGACGGCGGCGTGGAGGGCCGCGTGGCACGAGATGCCCCCGGACACGCCACCCTCGTCGCTCCTCGCCGAGCCTTTCTCGCGCGTGCCGGCACCTTCGCCACTTTCCGAGGGCGGCCGCCTGGACCGCGTCTTCGCCTCGGCATGCGCAGCCACCAAGGCCGCGCTCATCGATGGCGATGCGGCCGAGGCTCAGGCGCTCCCTTTGCTCAAAGTGTCCCAGGAGACGACGCGACAGCCCGAAGAGCCCTCAGTGGCGGGCTGCGACGCACCGGTCATGCAGCTGCCAGCAGCACCAATCGCCGTGCTCGATGAGCAGCTCGAGGCGCCGCTGTCGACGACGAAGATGACGACGCGGCAGACGCGCTGCAATGGGCGCTCGAGCCAGCGCCCCCCCCCACCCCCGAAGGACGCGACCGATGCGCTCGATGCGACGCGGCTTGCGCGGCCTGGGACCGCGCCCCCTCCCTGCTCGCCCTGCAAGGAGGTCGAGCCAGCGGCACTCTCGCTCAGCGCTCCCGCCGAGCCCGCCAGTGCCCCGCTTCGGCGGGCCACGGGCTCCAGCACGCGGGCGTCGGCCGCGCGCCTCGCGCAGCTCACGGTGCCCGCGTCTCCAGAGGGCGTGCGCCCGCTCGGCTGCACCGCTGCCGAGGCGACCTCGGGTCCAGGCGAGTTGGGCGAGTGGAACACGCCACGCGATGAGGTCGACCCATCACCCTCGGCAGCGAGGGCCGGTGCATGGGCCGGGATGGAAGGGCGCGAAAGCCAGCGCTCGTGGCTCCAACGGGAGTTTGAGAGCTGTGAGAGCGAGGTCACCACCATCTTGGCGCGTGGAGAGCACCTCCTGCAGGGCGAGCTCCCGCCCGCAATCTCCGACGCAATCTCCGAGCTCCCGCCCGCAATCTCCGACGCAATCTCCGAGCTCCCGCCCGCAATCTCCGACGCAATCTCCGAGCTCCCGCCCGCAATCTCCGACGCAATCTCCGAGCTCCCGCCCGCAATCTCCGACGCAATCTCCGATGGGGCTGATGCGGTCACGCTGGCGTCGAACGCTGCGCCCGTCGACGAGAAGCGTGCCGAGGAGCTTCGTAAGCGTTACAGTCGGATGCGCGTCGAGGAGCTGCGCTCGGAGCTGCGCACGCTTGGCCTCACGAGCGACGGCACCAAGCCCGTGCTCATCGGGCGCCTGATCGAGATGGTGGGTGCACCGCCGACTCAACCGGCGACCATCGAGGCGGAAGCCACCGAGGCGGTGGTAGCGCCCGAAGCTGTGCCCGAGACGGCGCCCGTAGCGGCGCCCGAGACGGCGCCCCTTGCAACCCTGAGCGTCGAGGCCGTGAAGGCCATGCGCGTCGCTGAGCTCCGGGTGGCGCTCGAGGAACGTGATCTGAGTACCGAGGGCCTCAAGCCAATTCTGGCGTCGCGCCTGCTGCTCTTTGAGGCGGCCCGCGTCCTCACTCTGCCCGTCAAGTCCGAGGCCGAGGAGGAAGACCTGGCGCGCCGGAGTGGGCGAATGGCCCTCCTGGCACATGAGTTAGCGGCGGGCAACAAGGTGTCGGCTGAGCAGGCGCCCGCCATGCCGCCCACCGCGAGCGAGAGCCTGCCACCGAGCCGCTCGGGCGTGCCGCTGCGCTCGACGCGCTCACGGCGATAGCTCTGAAGCTCTTGGCGGCAGCTTGGCGGCAGCTTGGCGGCAGCTTGGCGACAGCCATGGCCTGTGGGAAGAACTGGCGGAGTGCCACGGGTTGCCAACGGAGGCAAGATTGAGCCTAGATGATGCAGATGATGCAGATGATGCAACGGTGTGGGAGGACGGATGATGCAACGGTATGGGAGGACGAGTGATGCAAAGGTCGGTGGGATGACGGATGATGCAACGGTGTAGGAGGACGGATGATAAGAAGCCTGGTGGAGTCGCAGCAGCCGGATAGGCGCGCGACACCGGACGCAGATTGAAAGGGAGGCGATGACGATGAGCGAGTGAGCGACGATGCAGGTGGGCCGGGCACTGGGCTGAAGACCGGACGCGTGAATAGCTGAAACGCGCGAGCAGATCATATCGTAAGTTGTACTACACAGATCACAGTGGTAAGACGTTCGCCACAACTAACCATTTTAAAGCTCGCTAAGAACCTCCTATAGTTTTGGAGCGACGCGGCTCCTCGACCTCGTTCACTTTCGGCGGGATAGACGCGGAGGAAAGAACGCATCTCGTCTCGCCATCATCCTATCGGCCTGCGTCGGCGTGTTGGGAGAGTCAGATTGACGAGCCTGTGGGGAGAGCGAGCCATCCGGCGACGACGCTTATCGGCACAGGCACCGGCGCGAGGCCTAACTGCTCTTCGGCCGCTCGAATTTGCAGCGCAAGGGTCGAGGCGGCAGCCATCGCACCACTACCCGCCGTGGGCATGTTCTGGCGCATGACTTCGACGACCTCCTCCGCGGGCGAGCGCCCCTGCCGAAGGCATTGCTTCAGATACTCGAGGTACCTCTCCTGGGGTTCGTGCTTGCCCTTGGTCGCACTGAAGGCACTGCTGTCGCTTGCGCGGCCTAAGGTGCTCATGGCACTGGCAGCGGCGGCCGCTGGCCCCATTGTCGGCACCATGGGTAGGTCTGACCGCATGCGATGATGGCGATGGGAGTAGCCGCTGCTGCCGCCGCTGCGCCGACGGTGCGAGTGCGAGTGCGAGTGTCCTTCGGAGCGAAGCTGCTGCTGCTGCTGCTGCTGCTGCTGGAGCTGCTGCTGTGAATGTGAATGTGAATGTGAATGGAGCTGCTGCTCACGCCTCCGCTCGGCTTCCGCCTGTAGGCTCGCTTGCGCCTCAGCAAGCCTTGCCCTCTCCGCCTCGGCCTCGACGAGCGCGGCGGCAGCATGCTCCTCAGCGAGACGTGCCGCCTCCTCGCGCGCGGCGGCGGCGCTGAGCGAGGTGCTCAGCTCGTGCTCGTGCTCCTTCGAGCGTACCCAGAGCCGTTCGCGCGCCGCCTCGAACGCCACTGCACGCCAACCGAGAAGGAGGCGCGAGAGCTTCCGTCGCTCCCATGCGGCCATCACCTTGGCGACCAAGTGGTTCGAGACCCGCGCCGCGCGCCCGGCCTCCTGGCGTGCGGCGCTCAGCTGTGCCTGGATGGCCTTGAGCGAGCTGTAGAAGCCGTCGCGCTCAGCGTTGAGCGACTCTAGCAGCGCCTGTCGTGCTGAGCGCGATCTGGCCTCCTTCTCCTGCGCCTCAGACAGGACCGTGGCTAAGTGCTCCTTAATCTGGTCCACCTGTAGCTGGGCACTCGCCTGCACGGCCGCGCGCTCGGCGGCTTGCTGCTTGCTCCTGTCGGCGCGCTCGCGCTCCTTGGCGGCCTCCGCTTTCGCGAGGCGCGCCTCCGCCGTTGCCGCTCGAAGCAAGGCTGCCTCCACTTCGGCATTCGCCCACAACGCGCCGAGTGACGACGAGAGCTCTCGCTCACGGCGCAGCCCGGCGTCGAGTCGTTGGTACACGGGCTGGAGCTGCTCGAGGAAGATGCGCGTGTCCACGCGCTGCTCTTGCTCCATCATGCTGCGCAACCGCACGAGGTTCTCCGAATGCAGCGCCAGCCGCTCCTCGTGCGCTGCCCCCTCGCGCTCGCGTGCCGAGTGCAGTGTTTTCATCTGGGTCTCGAAGTGAATGCGCTGCGCCACGAGGTCCATGGCAAGTTCCGCGTTGGCCTCATCCGCGAGCGCCAGCTCACGCTGGATGCACGCAACGTCCACAGCAGATGACTCCGCAGCAGCACTACGCAAGCTCGCCACCTCCAGCAACTCGCCGATGCGCACTTGCAGGCGCATCGTCTCCGCCTGCTGACGCAGCTCATCGTGGTACAGCCGATCGTCATCTGACTGCTGACGGGCGAGCGCCGCGCGCAAGCTGTCCGCCTCGAGCCGCGCCGCCTCCTCCGCTGCTGCTGATGCTGAGAGGGCCGCACGCAATCGCTCAACTGCGTCAGCGGCCTCCTGCAATGCGACCACGTCGACCAGATTCATATGCCGCCGCTCACGGGTAAGCTGTTGTGACGGTGGCGAACATTCCCGGCGGTGGCCATGCTTCGACCTCGGCACGGTGGGCATGCCTCAAACTATGAGAGTTGAGAAATTCGGACAGCGCGCTGTCATGAGCGTTCGGGTACCCTCAGCTCCATTGCAGAGCTCACGCACAACACTAAACAGAGATCAGAGAGGACACAAGCTGTATTGTATGGACCGGCTGTACAACATTATGCGCAACATGATGTGACCGTTCTTGTGCTCAGTCCCGGGCCTGCTCCCTACTAGTTCTCAGCATCGCTGAAGAAGAACGTCTTGTTTGAACCAGCAGTACGACGCTTCTTCCGAAGCTCGAACAAGTCCCTGAACCCCGCTTGACTAACGCCGTGACGCCAGGTCCGATCCGAAGCCGTGCCGCAGCGCGTCGAGGGCTCGCTCATGGACCGCGAACTCGATCGCGACTCCGGGCACGCGATTGAGGAGCCATACCGGTAGGCCTCTGTACCAGCCCCCGATGCCCTGCTTGCGAAACCTGTCTTGGAGGACATCGACGAAGCCGGTGAAGTGCTGGCCTCCATCTGGCACCGGCTGCTGCAGGACAGTGCGCGCGAGGTGCAAAGGGTATGTGAAGGCGTGCGCCACGCCGCCTGCGAAGGCCGAGCAAAGGAGCGAGGTACTTGTGGAGATCTGGCCAGTCTGCTTGTCCTGGAACATGTCCTTGAGGATGCTGTAACCTCCTAGCATCAAACCCTTGAGAGGCACACTGCGCGCGATCGCAGTGCCGTAGCCAGCGTACAGCGAGCCACGGCCTCCGTGAGACACCTCGCGCATGCAATCCGCGATGCCACTGTACCTACCGGCCGGTGCGGCGGCCATGCGGCTCTGAACGACGTACAGCGGGTAGACGGCCGACATGGAGGCTGCCCCCGCTACGCTGCCAAGCAGGAACTTGTCGCTCATCGTAGGGCGAGACGGGTCGGCGCAAACCTTGTCTTTCAGCAGGTCGTTCAGCGCGAACATGATGCCGTTCTCCGGTGTGACCCGAATCACGTTGATCGTGTTTGCATTCCACAGGCCGACGACGCCCTGTTCCCGTACTATGCCTCGCACTGCTGAGCTTAAGTTGGGGTAGAGCCCCGTCGCAAGCACCGCGCGTAGTCGGTCGGTCGGTGCGGTGAGCGTGCGCGACACGGCCCCGTTGATGCAACCGGCGGCGAGGACCATCGCCGGGGTGGTGCCCGCCGGCACGGCGACGTTGACAACGGATCTTCTGAGCTCAACCTGCAACCGGCCGTCAATGAGTCAAGGGATGGGCAGACACGATGGGATCGGCTCAGATCGCAGTGGAGGCGTGTGGGTTTCAGTTGGCAGCGGCTTACTGTGCCTGATCCATCCACATCGTAGTGAATCATGATGTCATTGGCCAATGTTGACGCTTCAGCTACTGTGATCTCAGGGTTGCAGCCCCTCATGACCACCACGAGCTCCTCCTTCAGCATGAGCACAATCTCATCCTTCGTCCACGGATGCACATTCCCATCGAGGTCCGTAGCGTGAAATCTGCGCTGCACGAGCCCTTCAAGGGCAGCGGCCGAGAACTGACTGACGTGCATCTTGGCCGCGCGATTTGAGGTGGCCATGGCTCAAGCGAGCAGGTAGCGGCGCCTGCGGATGCTCTCACCCTCGCGGCCGCGGGAGACCAGTCCGCGGCCGCTGTCCAAATGCTGCAGGGGTTGATGCAGGTGTCGCTGCAGTTCGATCAGCCAGATGGACGCGGCAAAAATCTCCAAATATGTCTTTTTTAGCTCCGTCGGCTTTAGCCCGTCCAACCGTCTCACCGCTCCTGTCTCATTGGCGACGGCTAGAAGCTTGCCATGAAGTTCGGCAGTCTGTACGCGTTGGAAATCGCGAAGCTGAACCAGAGTAGCGGCGCATTCCGCTTCCTGAACTACGCGATGCTCAAGGAGCTATGCCTTTCGGGGTGTGCGCGTGATGAGTTTGAGGCTGCGCTTCGAGCTGAAGTGAAGGCTGTCGACCTCTGCTACGAGGAGCTCTGGGACTTTTTCGAACGCACCTCCGAAGAAGAAATCCAAGCCAGCGCGCTCCGCGGCTTCGCCGTCCTCAACTACCTCGCACTGCTCAAGATCCAGAAGAAGGCGACCAAGTGGCTCGGAGAATGTAAGCAGTCCACCCGACTGCTCAATGCCAAGTTCTGCAAGGCGCTGATCCGCTCCTCGGTATTCGTCGAGACGGGCCGTCTCGATCGAGCACGCTCCGGCCCAGCCAGTGAGCGCGCAACGAACCCTGAAGGCGCCGCGAGATGCCCAGTGTGCCTGGAGTCGATCGGCGCAGCTGATCCGGCGCAGCTGAGCTGCAGTCACACCTTCTGCTGGGCGTGCCTCGCCACGTGCGCGGCGAGTGGGCTGAGGAGCTGCCCAATCTGCCGCAAGGAGCAGTCGCTTGATCCGGCGCTCCGGCAGATCCAGGAGCTGCTCGGCTCCGTCATCTCGTCTACCAGGTACGACCCCATCACACAGCTGGACGACGAAGCGCAACGAACGTCGAAGTCGTGCACGCAGCCGGCGCCAAGACGCTCACGGGTACTGGTGGTCGCGAATCGCGTTGGCACCATCAATGGCGAGACGGGTGGCGGCAGCATCTTTCGCGAGCGCCTCATGGAGGCGCTGCAGAACCATGCGGGCTACGTCTCCTGCATAACGGTCGGTCGAGGCGACCATCCTCCTGCTCACATGGACTCGGCCCGTGGCGTCGTCATGCGCCCCTCCTTGGCCAATATGAGGCTGGCGTGGTCTCAGGTCCAAAGCAAGGATCTCGTCATCATCTCTGGGAGCTGGTCTTGGCTCAACAGCTTCGTCGTTCTCGTATGCTTGCTCCGAGGGGTCCCGTGCGTCAACATCATCACCATGGATGCTTTAGGAGCGGCCAGAGGTTCCTTCACAGGCCCGTTCCGCATCTTCGCCATGATACTGTATTTCTTCTGCGACGTCTTCAACTCGGCCTTCTCTTCCGGCGCATACACACGCAGCGCGGAGATGCAACGCCAGTTCCGTCGGCGCGGCATGCCAGTCAAGGGCGTCGTTTTCCTCGACGATCAGTATAAGATCTTTCGAGAGGTGGACACTGATGCTGAGCTGGCAGAAGCGCGCTCTGTGCTTTGCGGCGCAGCCGCGGGTGGCTCGCTCGACCGCCCTGTGATGTTCTACTGCGGACGGCTGATTCCCGAGAAGAGGATCGAATTGCTGCTTGCCTCACGCCCGAAGGGTATGACCCTCGCCATCGTCGGCAACGGCTCCCTTAACGAAAAGCTACGCGAGGCGCACGACCCAGCTGGCGGTGTCGTGTGCATAGTGGGCGAGACTGTTCCTCAGGTTCGCTGATTGATCTCGCCCTGCCCGCGTCTTGCCAAACCCTCATCTCGCCCGTACGTCGTTGCGTGCTGCAGTGGAAATTGCGTCGCTTCTATCGCGCAGCCAACGTGCATGTGTCCGCCTCAAACTTCGAGACGCTCGGAAACACTGTCCATGAATCGCTGCTTTGTGGCTGCCCTGTAGTCGTGCAGAATGCGGGCGGTTACATCTCGCAGGTCCTGAATGGAGAAAACGGATTCCTTGTGGACTTCAGGGACGTGGCGGCAGCACAGAGCGCCATCGAAAAAGCGGTCAACGGCGAGCTCACGAAGGCAGAGCCTCTCCGGCGTGAGAACCTAATCGACCCGATCGAGCTTGTCTGCGAGTACGTTGGCCAGAGGCGAACCTTGAGGAAGCAGCGTCTTCTCGCCGTGATCGGCGGGGTTACCGCTACGCTCGCATGTTCGGTGCTCTTGGCCCTCTCCCTCATCTACGAGATCGCCGTCTGCACAAAACCTGTCAAGGTCATGCCAATGTGCACAAAGGATTCATCGGCGACGAAGGATGCCGTGTCCAAGTGAATGTTACCGTTGCGGTGAAGTCTGAGGATGAGGGCGGCGAGGAGGCGGGCGACGTCTGGGTGGGTGCCGTGCTGGTGAGGCGTGCAGGATTCATTCGTCGCGACGTCGATCGAGGGGAGCGGGGATACACCTCTTACTGACCTCTTACCTGCTGCCTCGTGCATGTAGGGATCATGTGACCAAGAGAGAGTGCGCGCGGTGCGCAACTGGATGCAGGTAGCATATTTCTAACAGACATGTTCTCGAACAGACAGACTGAGTGCTCGCGTGGCTCCTCGCTCGCACCTACTGAGTACTGTCCTCAGAGCTCAGTCCCGTGCTAGGACGACCTGGCGGCCGCATGCACGGCCCGGCCGGCGCCGCCGGCGCCGCTCGCGTCGGCCCCCGTCCGCCGTCTCTCGCCAGAACTCCGACCAAGTATTGCTAACTTGTGGCGTGACACGGGGCTCGGCCGCGTCGGCTTAGGCGGGCGGTCTAGAGGCTGGCCTCGCGCCACAGGACACGAGTTAGGGGTGAACACCCAGTCAAGGGGGCTCACTGCTCGGCCCCAACCGAGGCCCCGCGGCTGCAACAGAGCCCCGGCCGATGCGAACATGGGTTATCCAGGAAGGTAAGCCCTTGGCCGAGGCGCTGCCTTGAGCAAGGGGTGGCAATCTCTGTCTGGCAACTAGCATGCAGGATGCAGCGAATCTTCTCCTCTGAGCAGCTCCACTACTGCTAAGTGTCGTCACTTCTTCTTCTTCTTTGCGCCCTTGGCTTTGGCATTGGCCCTGCGCCCCGACGTGCGTCCCGTGTTTGCCTCTTCGGCCGCCGCCATGTCTCCTAACTTGAGCTCCTTTGCCACGAGCTTCGGCTTCGCCTCGGCCTCCGCTGCGATGGATTTGGGCCCTGCCAGCGCCCCGGCAATCCCCGCCTCGCGGCGCGTGATCGTAGCAGCTCCTTCGCGCTTCAGGAGCATCACCTTCCTCTTCTGCTCCTCGGCTTCGATCTTCTCGCGGCGAGCGATCGTAGCAGCTCCTTCGCGCTTCAGGAGCATCACCTTCCTCTTCTGCTCCTCGGCTTCGATCTTCTCGCGGCGAGCGATCGTAGCAGCTCCTTCGCGCTTCAGGAGCATCACCTTCCTCTTCTGCTCCTCGGCTTCGATCTTCTCGCGGCGAGCGATCGTAGCAGCACCTTCGCGCTTCAGGAGCATCACCTTCCTCTTCTGCGCGAGCGCGGCGGTCATCTGATTGCGCCCCTCGACGACGGCCTGACCCAACGCCTTGGCGGCCGCAGCCCGAGCAGAAACTGCCACAGTCGCTGCCTTTTCTGCCGCTGCCTTAATTACCGCTGCCTCTTCTGCCGCAGCCTTCTCTACTTTTGCCATTGCTATTGCCGCCTGAGTCGCCGCGACTGCCTCAGCCGCCACGCGCTTCGCCTCTGCTACTGCTGCTGCCTCTCGCACCATCTCGGCCGCCTCTGCCGCCTTCATAGCCGCCGATGCCGACGCCTCCGCCGCATCTGCTGCCGCCTGCAATGCGCCACGTGCATCTGCCAGCTCCTTGGCCATATCTGTGGCCTCCGGTGTCTTCAAGACAGCTGCTGCCGCCGCTGCCTGCGATTGCTCTGCTGCCGCCTTTGCAGCTGCGGCGGCCATAGTCTGCGCCGCCGCCTCGGCCGCCGCTGTGGATATTGCACGCGCTGCCTGCACACGCGCCAGTTCCTCCAGCTCGGCCGCTTTGCCCTGAGCACTCACGATCGCCGCTCCGACCGCTACCGCAATCCCGCCGCCTCCGGCCAGCAGCATTGGCGTCGACGGAAGCCCACTCAGCGAGATCGACGGGAGATCGGGCAGTGAGGGCAGCGAGAGAGCCGTTGGAGCCGTTGGAGCCGTTGGAGCCGTTGGAGCGGTTGGAGAAGCTGCTGATTGAGCGGTCGATGGAGCCGAAGCGGCCGCCGCCTCCGTGGTTGCCGTTGCCTCAGAGGCGACGCGAGCCGCCTCCGCCTCCGCTTCGTTAGCCGCCGCTGCGGTCGCTGCTGCTCCCTCTTCCGCCTTGGCCTTGGTCGCCGCCTCCTCTTCCGCCATGGCCTTGGCCGCCGCCTCCTCGGCTGTCTGCGCCTCCGCCTTAGCCGGCGCGGCTGTCTGCGCCTCCGCCTTAGCCGCCGCAGTCGCTGCCTCGGCCTCCGCCTTCTTCGCCGCTTCGTCGTCACGAGACGGGCGGCGTACGGCCGGCCGTGCCTCGCGCTGCCGCTTCGGCGTCGGCGTCGCACTCTCCGTATCGGCGCCCGGCTGGCTCCGTATCGTCGGGGTACCACCCAGGAGCACGCCAGCCGCACTCAGCCCAGCGAGCCCGAACAATAAGGTGCGCCGGTCAGGCGACGCGACGGCACCCGCGTCAGTGGGCTTGGGGGGGCTTCGAGGGGTAGCACGCGACACAGCGCCGGCTTGGGACGCGGGCTTCGACTTGGAATCGTTTGCCCCAAGCCCAAAAAGAGCCTGGAGCGAAAAGGGCGGCGGCGGCGGTGGCGGCGGCGGTGGCGGCGGTGGCGGCGTTGCAAAGAAGGACATGAGGTCAAATGGCCTGGGAGCTCGTGGGGGCGACGGCGGGGGTAGTGGGGCCGGCTTGGGCTGAGTAAAAAGGGACGCGAGATCAAAGCTGGGGAGTGGCGGTACGGTGGTCGCTTTGGGTTGTTGTGGTGGAGGTGGGGATGGTATGGGCTTCAGCCGCGCCGGCGACGAGCGGAAAAGGGCGGTTGGGTCGAAAAGCTGCACAACTGGCTTTGCCTTCGCGGCCTTTGCAGTTGCATCCGCTTCCGCCTTCGCCTCCGCTTCCGCCTTTGCCACATTTGCTGCCTCCACAAATTGCTTTGAGCCTGCGGCCCTCCGTGCTGCTGCGGCCACTCTCATCTCCTCTGCAATACGGAGCCTCTCCGAAACGTCGTCGTTGCTTTCTTTCTTTTTGTTTTGCCGCTCGGCCGCAACGCGAGCCTCATATTCAGCGCGTGTAGCAAGAACCGCCGCCGCTTTCTCATCAACATCAACTGGCATCGATTTGGCAACCGCCGGTGTGCCCGGGAGCTTGCCAAACGAGAATTGCATACGAGGACTGGACTGCACACGTCCAGGATGAGGTGCTCTGTGCGGTATAAATAGTGCGCTACTGTGTGCCACCATCAACACGACCGCCATCGTCGTCGTCATCTTCACGGGAAAGGCTCGTCGCTCGCCGACGAGCGATCGCCGAAATCAAGCGCCGTAGTGGTCGAGATTTGGGCCTCTGCTGCTGCTGCTGCTGCTGCTGCTGCTGCTGCGGTTCAACACAACGCGCATAACTCAGGACCCCCAAGCACGAGTGAAGCACGAGGGCCTCTTCGCTATGGACGCCTCTGCTGCTGCTGCTGTTCAACACAACGCGCATAATCCGGGCCCCCAAGCACAGGGGCCGCTACCGCAATGGACGGAGCGGCGTGGCCGACAAAGCCTGCTATTACACAGGCCTCTGTGTTCTGCGCAGCGCAAACTTGCCCCTCATGAAAGTTAAGTTTCTACTCGACTGCTAAGGTACTCGTAAATTCACGTGAATGCTCACCAGCCCTTAGTTCCGGTGAGCAAAGTCATCAACTCGCTGACTCGTGGCTTGGCGCTTGCACAGAATGGGCGTCACGCGCAGAGCGTTGGCGGAGCACTTTCTTGGCCATCTTTGCTTCTTTTAGACAGCTGGCGGCCCATCGTCACCCTTTTTGAGGATGAGGGTCGAGTGCGCTCTGATAAGGCCTGACGAGGCCTGATGAGGTCTGATGATGAGGGTCGAGTGAGCTCTGGCCCCCACACCAGCTTGTGGGGGGCGATTCGTACCGTTTCCTTTGGTTGTGCATGTTGTGTCGTGGCCGACTTGAGCGCCGCAAGCCACGAGGTGGGCCGGCTCGCGATGTAGTCGTGCATCGCGCCCATCAAGTCAGTGATTTTCTTCGTGGCGGCTGTGGACCTCGGCGTGCCCGAGGACTTGGCCTCGAGCTCGAGCAGGTCGGCTCGCAGCGTCTCGTCCGCCATTCTGTAGCTCTCCGCAACCTCCAGGTCTCTCAGCTTTTGGTGGGCGACGGATTGGGCCTCCCGCAGCAATGATTTCAGCGACGTCACGTCGCAGACGCCCTCGAAGCTCTGACGAATGAACGCGTGCAGCACCCCCCGAAAGCCCACGTGCGTGGGCGTCGCGCGGTCGTACAGGATGCTTTCCTGGAGGTGTCGGCACCGCTCGAGCGCAGCGCCAGCCAGCTTCACCGCCTCGGCTGAAATCTGCTCGTCTGCTACGACTCGCGCCACGAGCTCGTCAAGCGTGCCCCGGCCCGCCGCCTCAGATTCACTATCTTCAAGCTGCGCCATCTCGGCAGGGTCGAGATCTCCCACTGCGCTGCTAGTGCTGGGCTGGGCTGGGCTGGCCTGCTTGTACTGGGTAGCATCGATGAGGAGCCGCCGCGTGGCCCGCATCGTGGTGGCATTGTCGCAGGCGAGTCCGAGAGGTGGGCGCAATCGCACCATGAGCTGTGGCAGGACCTCAGCATGAAGCTTGCCGCTCGCGTCCGGGTCGTACTCGGCCCACAGCTCCGCGAACTCATGCACGTCGTCCGTCGAGACGAGCGGCGGTAAGCTGCGCCTGCCGCGCTCCTCTGACTCCTCGCGCCGCTGCCACACGGAGAGGAACTTTTCGAGCACGATGGCGAGCACAAGGTTGAGCAGCACGAAGACGCCGATGAGCATAAAGGAGATGAAGTACGGCATCGCGAGCCACGAGCCGCAGTCGGCCTGCGCACGGTTACTCGTGCCGTCGTCCGGCGTGCAGCCTTGCGACTCATCGATCATCGTGTCGAGCATGAGGCCGTGCCAGCCGTCGCTTGTCAGGACCTGAGAGCCGGGGGTGGCAAGTTAGGAATGTGAGGAGCGTGCAAATCAGCGGCGGCAAGGAGGGTATGGATAGAAGCAGCGGAGAGCCTGCTCTAGAGGGAAGGGCAGGGCGAAGCTGGGCGTTCGAACCTGGAAGAGGAGGAGGAAGGCGTTGGGTACGGAGTGGAAGTTGGCGAACTCGTTGAGCGACTCGCCCGGCTTGACGAAGCAGAAGTAGTTGACACCGAGGACGGCGTAGATGAACATGACCAGTGCGAGGACCAAGAGCACATTGATGATCGCCGGCGCTGAGAGCACCAGCTTCATGAGAAGGTCGCGCAGCTCCGAGGCGATGCCTGCATTCAGCAGGCGGAGTACGCGAAACACGCGAAGGATGCGGAGCAGTCTGAGCAGCATCGGCGGCAGCGGCGTCGAGGTGAACATCTGTTCGGCAATGGTCGCCACCAGGAGCAAGAATTCGAGCTGCCGCTGTCCGTCCAGGCAGTAGCCGCCCACACCCAGCCCCCAAATCTTGATGGCAAACTCGACTATGTACGCGTACCGAAAGGCGGCCGTGAGCCAGACGTACGTGGTGTAGAACACCTCGTCGTCTTCCATGCCGTAGTGGTCCGCGGCCAGCACAAGCATGTTGAGCATGATGATGCCATACATGAGGTACTCGAAGTGGCGCGACATAGCGATGCGGTACGACCAGAGCCGCAGGGGCCGCAACAGGCGCGGCGGGTGCGGCCGCCGCGTGGCGGTGATCGTGCGAACGCCACGGATGAGAGTGACCCACTCCCTCTGAGCGGCCGTCATCAGCGGATGCATGCCTTCTAGCTCCTGCCGCAACGTGGAGAACCTGTCGGTGATGGCGCCTATGATCATGTTGACAGCGATGAACGTACCAATCAGCATCCACAAAATGAAGTAGATTGCAGCTGGCGACCATTCGGTGCGGGCTATGGCCAAATCCACCCCCTTTGCGTCCATTCCCACGTACATCAGGTCGGGCATGTTGTCGCCCGTCGTCGCGATGAAGAGCGCAAGCATCGCGGAGCCAAACGAGTCAAAGTTGCCGGCGGGTGGGTTGCGCCATGTGATGGCTGCATAGGAGACCCGCTTTCGCTTGCTGCTCCCACCGCCCTTGAGCGAGCGCCCGGCGAGGGGTACGCCGAGAGCGTCGACTTCTACTGCGAGACTACCGCTGGCGGCAAGGGAAGAGGCGAGAATGGCGGCTGAGGCCGACAGAACTGCAGTCGCGTTCCCCGTGAAGAGCGGGCGCCTTGACAGCGCCAGCGATTCAGCTGATCCAGAGGCTTGGTTAGCGTACAGCGCAAGCGACGCAGCTGGTCCAATGGCTGCATCGGCGTCCGCGGCGTCCGCGGCAGCGGCGGCTGCGTCGCAGAGAGCCTTGGTCGTGAGGCTAGGGTCGGTGCACGAGCCGAAGGTGCCCGAGAAGAGAAGCATGCCCATCGCGGCGAACCAGACTTGAAGTATGAGCGTCAGCACGATAATCGACGAAACAGCGGGGAGCGTCTGCACAAGCGTGTCGAAGACTGCCTTCATGCCGGGGTTGCGCACTAGCAAGCGCAGCGGGCGCAGGACGCGCAGGACGCGCAGCGCACGCAGGTCCGTCTCGGCGCAGAAGGAGGTCTGAGAGGTGCATGCGGCCAGGATGTGAGGAGCGAGCAGACTGAACGTAGCGCAGCACAGCACGACAAAGTCGAGCACATTCCATTTGGAGGCAAAGTAGCCGCGCACCCCGTACACATACATCATCAGGGTCGCTTCGAGGGTGAAGACGGCCGTGAAGCAATAGTTGGCCGTAGGGAGGAGGGCAGCCATCGGCATCGCACTGTTCGGGTCTAGCCGCGGCGTGTCGAGCACGAGGCACAAGCACGAGGCCAGCACGACCAGGATGATGGTCATCTCGAAAGCATCCGTGTTCACGAGCCACGCGACGGGGTTCGTCCTCATAGGCGCCACAACGGCTGACGTGTCGACCTTGTCGGCGTCCTCCTCATCCTTGATGATGTTGCTCGCCTCCTTTGCTCCCTTTGCCTCCGTCTCCTCCTCTGGGTTGAGTCCCGCCCCCTCAGTCTCATCAACGCTCTCTGAAAAGGTGGTGACGAGGATGGCGACGAAGAGGTTCATGATACCCATGTGGCCGATAACGAGCGCAGGCACAAAGAAGACGACGGAGGGGATCACGCCTGCCTGCGCGACACATGCCCTCGCGAGGTCGACAACACCGAGTGCGAAGATACTCAACACGCTGAGCATCGCGGGCGCGAAGCTGTCGAAGTGCTCACGAGTCTCGTCAGAGAGCTGCGTGCCGCCAAAGATTTGCATGCCCACGATGGCGAAGATGAACATGACGCACGTGGTCAACACTACGAGGTTGCGCAACTGCGGTATCGCCTTGACGATCGCGACCATTACGCGGTACAACGACGTGAAGCTGCGCAACAGCCGCATCGTACGGAAAAGCCGCACGAGGCGGATAAATCGCACCATTTGCAGCGCCCACAGGCTTTCGACGCCCGCGAGCACGACCTCGACCACGGAGAGCAGCGCAAGCAAGCCGTCGAGTTGGTTGTAATTGTTGCTCCAGTACTTGAGAGGCCCTAGCGCGAGCATCTTGAGGCCAAACTCTGTCACGAAGAATGCCGCAAGTCCTTCGCCGACCCGCACGTACAGGTCACGGTACCACTCAGGCTCCCCGTGGTAGGGCATGCACACGACGACGATGTTGACACAGACGGCGACGACTGTGATGCGTGCAAACCACTCCGAGAGCACCAGCTGTTTCAACGGTTGCCCCTCGAGCTCCTCCTTCTCGGCCCTCGCCCGAGCCTGCTGCGCACCGCGCTTTGCTGCCGCCAGCGCCGCATCGAGGCGCTGCTTATGGGTGTCAGTGTGGCTTCTGCTCCTCCGGGCTGCGAGAAGCGGCTGCTCTGGCGCCTCCTTGCTCGCCTCCTTGCTCGCCTCCTTGCTCGCCTCGTGACTGGCGGCACTGCTCACCTCGTCCTCTGCGTCCGCCGCGCTTGCGTCGTACAAGACGTCGCCCTGTGGCTCGCCTTGCTCTGACACCACGGCTTCCCTGCGCCGCTTCTCGAAGCTGAAAAAGGCCTCGGAGATGACGGAGAGGAAGAGTTGCATCACGAGGAATCCGCCCACGACCGCGAGCGAGACGAAGTAGATGCTTGCCTGCCACGAGGAGGCCCTCATGAAGTCGTACATGGTCTCCGACCAGCCGTCGAGCAGAAACGTCTTGAGCAGCGGCAACGTCGCCGCGGGCACGGAGTCAAAGTTCAATCGGCCACCATTGTCCTCAAAGTGCCGGCACTCGGAGCCCTCGGCACATGCAGCCTCCGCCCCAGCACCACGACAGAACGTGCCGATGTCCGCACCGGTGAGCACGTCGGCGCAGCGGTGGTGCAATGAGCCCTGGAAGAGCTGCACGCCGGTTACCGCCATCACGCCGATGATGAAGGCGCAGAGCCCGCCGACGTTAAAGAGGGAAGGGATAGACCACATGGCTGCTTCAAAGAGGGCCTGCATGCCATCGACCTTGTCGAAGAGCATCAGAACCCGCAGGGCGCGGAAGCATCGCACCGTCGAATCGAGAACGGCGTACATAGGGAGGAACACCAGCGCCCAAGCCACGATCACGATTGCCATCTCGAAGAGCTGCCATCTGCTCAGTTCACCTGAAACCGCGCAAGCTCGAATCAGAATCTCCACGGTGAAGACCGACAGACAGAAATTGTTCAAGCGAGCGAGGAATAGCTTTTCATCGTCCGTTGCGGTCAAGCGGAAGTCTGGAGAGTCGATAGCGATGGTATAGAGGTTGGCAAGGATCACAACGACGATCAGCCACTCAAACGGTCTGAAATTGACCACCGAGCCAGCCATTCGCTGCAAGCACTCTTGCTCCCCGGTTCCATCGTGGATCGGGGATCTAAACGAATAGGTCAGCTGCTTTTGAAACGGCATGGTCAGCCGAAAGCTGATTCGGACCGCAGCACTCTCGTGCAGCGGCAGCTAGCTCCAGGGCTGCAACACAGGACCTTCGTGCGGCCGACGCGGATGCGAAAAGAGGCCAATATTTCGTCCCGTTTTCCATTTCAGTCCGCTCGGCTCAACCGTACCGGCCAGACACCCGGTGTCTTTTTAACCGCAACACATACCCCTTCTTCTCGGTTCCGACAAGATGCCCAAGTCACAAATGAAAAGGTTGTGCCTTTTTCGGGATCCCAAGATGGGATATCTCATCGCCATGGCTGTTCTGCCTCTCACCACGGCGATCACGCTCTCCACACGCATCGGACTGCCTTCAGCCATCACGCGGGCAGCGCTTCATGATTACCTCGCCACGCCAGCACACTGGCCAAAGATCGTGCTCTCATCAGTCGCAGTCAGAGGCGAGGCCGTGGATGCACCACTGGGTGTGGGTGGCTCTGTTGACGAGATCTTTGGGCTGCCGCCTGTCTTGCCGTTGGAAGTGCGCTGGACGTGTACCGCCTCAGATCGTGACCGAGGTCTTCTCATCTTCGAGTCCCGATCGGGCCTCTCCGGCATCGCGGAGAACTGCAAGATGGACTTCCGGATCAACACCAGCCAAGACAGCACCGACCTGGAGCTCAAGATGAGCTTCGATCCCGGTAACGGCACGTTTCGAACCCATGCGCCGAGTCGCAGGCTCCGCATTGCCCTGCACGGTGACCAATTTTCACTACGAGTCTCGCCATTTCAGTCTCGCCCATCGCGTTGCTCGCAACCCCTGTGCTGATGCTTGACAACGCACTGGCGCTCAAGTTTTTCTTGCCACGCGCCGTGAGACCCTCTACTCTCGGCACGATGGACCCGATCGCGGGACCGCTCGTCGCTGCTGCGCGCCGACTGGGGCTACTACCCGAGGCAGAAGGAGACGGATGGCGCGGCGAGCCGTCCGCTTGGGCGGAAGCCGATTCTTTGACACAGCGGCTCTCCGCCTTCAGTCAGAGGCGCCTGGGTTCTCTGAAGCAGTGGCTCGCCGAGCGCGCGGCAGGCGAGTACGATGTCGCTGCGGTCGACGCAAGGCTTGAAGCGGCCATCGCCGGATCGTCGGTGATGCTCTTCTCGTTCACATCGTGCCCGTTCTGCAAGAAGGCCAAAGCGCTTCTCACCGCCAAGGGCGCCGCGTTCAGCGTCCTCGAGCTCGACGAAGACGCCGATGGCGCGGCGCTGCGCGCGCAGCTGGGACGCCGCACCGGTCGCACGTCAGTGCCCTCGGTGTGGATTGGTGGCGAGTATGTCGGTGGCATGAACGACGGGGTTCCCGGCCTCGGGCCGCTCGATACCGCGGGCTTGCTCGCACCGCGGCTGAAAGAGGTTGGCGCGATCGCGTGACGATTTTTTTAAACTCGTAATTCCGAAAGCGAGACATTGGCTCGTCGCTCGAGAGCTTTTCGTTTTCAGTCCTCCTCCTCGTCCTCATCGTCCGTGTTGCGGCCGAGCTTCTCGTCGGCGAGCTGTTTCAGATTGGAGAAGAACTTTTGCACCTTGTTCTGCTCCTGCTCCTTGTCCTGGTTGATGTTCGGCGGCGGCAAGAAGGGCTCGCACGGTTCGCACATCGCCCAATTCTTGAGGTTTGCATAGGTCGTGGCGCCGCAGATGTAGCGCCGCGAGCGCTTGTTGTAAAAGAATGGCACGCCGCCGCAGCGGCCACGGTCGAGGCGCTGCAAGAGCTCGAGGTTCTTCGAGTTGTACCACACCTGCGCGCGGGCGGTGCAGGGTGTGAGTGCCGAGATGTCAGGTGTGGGAGCGCGCCTGTGCTGCGGCGCACCTCGAAGCAGCGGATCTCGACGCCAAGCTCCTCTCGAAGCTGATCCTTCAGCGGCTCCATCTGCGCGCAGTAGTCGTCGCCCTTGCCCTTGAACTGAATCAGGTAGGGCTTACCCTCGTACGCTTCAGGCTCGAGCTCAAAGATGGGCTTGGTGACCTGGAAGGCCAGCGGCAACTGCCGCCGCCGCGCGGCAACGCGGTCGTTTGCTACCTCCGGGAGAGTAGAGGAGTGCGCGACGCCGACCAGCGCGAGCAGTACCAGCGTGAGCCACGCGCGAGGCGCGTGCGACGGCGGTGGCTTGCTCATAGACGCGATTTGCAACCTCGAGAGTCGATCTCGTCCTCAACTTTCACGAAGACCGATCGCAAACTGCAGAGGCGCTCCTGTTGTACCGATCACGTGTTTTAAATCTACTATGGCCGTATGTCACATGCTGTCAGTGGGAAAACCCCAAATCCCGGAACTTCGCAGGGCTGGCGGGGTTCTGGTCCCTACACTGTCCCTACCACAGAGAAAACGTGCCGACAGTGGCGACCGCGTCAATCACCGGCTGCGGTACCGTCCACCATGAGCACGAGCACCGATCAAACCCCGGGAGACAGTTTGAAAGAGGTCATCAGATCGATCCCAAACTCGCCTGCTCCCTCGCCCGCACCACACCGAAGAGCGTCAGCAGGAGATAGGAGTCCACTGCCCGCTTCACCACCCGCTTCACCACAGCGAACGCGCACACAACTGCCACCGCCACCGCCGCAGCCGCAGCTTGACACCGAGGAGGGCGAGACGTCGCAAGCCGCTCCGGAAGGATCCGCTCCGCTGCTCGGCGGCGCCGCGGTCATCATGAGAACAATGAGTAATACGAGTTTGGAAGACCTTCAAGCAATATCCGTCAACATCGCCGACACGACCAAGAGTGTCTCCGTCTCCGCGTGGGCACTCTTCGTGCGCGACTGGAACGAGTCATACCACGCATCGTTCGATCTGATCACACTGTGGCTGTACCCATCGTGCTTCCGTGCGCTCGACGAGAAGGAGCAGCATCGCCACTGGAGCACTTGTTGGAACCCTGTTTTCTGGGCCATGCACCTGCCACTCGTCGGGTGCATCATCACGGGCAAGTGGCTGCACTCGCTCTGGGGGCAAGGTGACAAGGTGCGCGAGGACGAGACGGTCGAGGAGCATAGAGTGCGCACACACTGGATTTACTGCCTCGACGGCCCCATCGCCGGCGTGTGCATCCTCGACCTGGTCGATGTGCTGCTGGACGTGCCCATGTACGAGCAGAGCAAGTTCCAGGATTCGGTCCTCTCGTGGTTCATGACGATCACGGTGACCGCGGGCTACGTGATGGGTAACTCGTACTTCCTCTGGGTCATGCGCCGTCGCTCGCTCGTGGGCGTTCGCCTCGTCATCATCTGCCAGACCGTCTTCGCCGTTGGGCTGCTCAACATGTTGGTGGCCGGCCTGCTGCGTAACAAGGAGAGCGGCCGCTTCGGCCAGTACTTCTTCGACACGTGGATCGACCTCGTTAGTTGGTCCGCGCGGCTCACGATGGTTCTTTTCATGCTCGCTGCGGCCTTTGTCTACTCACGCCTGTCAGTGCTGCGCCCCCCGCCCCACAGTCCCCTCCTGTGCTCCCCCTTGCCACGCCCCCGCTGACCTCGGATCGCGGCCCTGTTGTGCCTCGCACGCGCAGATGGAACTTGTATCGCGTCGCGCCTGTCATTCGTGAGGTTAACTTCGCCAAGCACGGCGAATACCTGTGCACCGAGTGTCTGCATTATTCGATCATCCCACTGGGTGCCACGCTCATATGGACGCTGGTTGCTCTCGCCTACTGGCTCGACGATGACCTCTTCTGGGACGCCTTCGTCTGAGCCACGGGCGGCCCCCGTCCCAACTACAAGACCGATAACGATTGGGCCGGCATGCGGCAGAACACGCCAGATCGCGGCGGGGACGCGGCCGGGCGTCTCTGCTGCTCGCTCTCAGCGACGGACTCATGTCCAGCGAGGGGAGAGCCGGGACCGAAACCGATGCACATGCACACAAAATCAACACACATGCACAACGTGGAACGTGAAAAGTCGCGGGCCAAACGTGAAACGACTGAAAAATAACACTGTGGAAAACTGTGGAACCTTTCTGTCCACTGAGCTCTGGCGCACCGCGGCGCGTCGGCGCCGTATAGCGATAAGCGAATAGCCGAAAGCCGGCCGGCGGCGCGCGGGGGCGGCACCGACGGGGCCACAGCAGGCATACCCCCCGGTCGCGCTTGCGTCGCGCCCACGGGCCGCCGGCGGACCTCCGCGCTCCGCGACCGTTTCTGGCGTTTCCGGGCGCGCGCCGGCCCGCTCGCCTCCTGGTGGGCTTGAAGGGTGTGATGTGTCTGTGGCCTAAAGCGGAACGGAACGGAGTTTCTGTACTAGGGTGGCTAAATGGCGAAACAGAACCTGGATAGCAGGACGTACCAAGACGACGACCGGTGCGTCATCTGAGGTTCTGAGCATCTCGCGTCGCGACGCGCGACCATAGAACTCTGGTACTTTATGATCTGCGCTGCTGAGGTACAGCGCCAAACCGGTCGCCCCGTGGATCATGCAATATCCTCGCGGCCATGTGAGAGCTGTCTAATCGGTTTTCAGGCCACCCGAATACAACAACGAATCGTTGCCGATATCCATGTTGACCAGCGCCATGACCGAGAAATAGGAAATGAAGACCAGGGCAATGCTAGAGAACAGGATGATGTTGTATTGTGCAATGTCGTTGCTACTGGGCGGGCCAGACCCCGCCAGCGCGCGCGCATGCACCGTCTGCAGAAAGAACGAGGGGCGCACAAGGGACGCCGCTTGTGAGCGTTCGACTCGCCACGGAAGGTGCTTGTGCGCGCCGCCGGTGGCAAAGCGGGGGGTGACGTCAGGAGCTGGACAGGCGGCGACCAGCGCCGCTCGAGTTAGTCAGTGCACGCGGATGGAGTGGTGATTGCGGGTCTCACCTTGCCGACAGGATCCTGGGGCCACGTCTCTGCGAGGTTGGCCGCGACGGCCGCGAGGGCCGACGCCAGTAGAATGAGCGACCTCTGCATGGTCCTGCAACGCCAGGCGAGAGACGAATCTCCGTGGGTCAGACCGTGCAGAGAGAGAGGAGGGCGACAGTCATGGAGTTTCCCGCAGCATGTGGACCTTTTCTCTGAGAGGCCTGTGAATTCACAGGAGACAGGTATGTTTTGAAGTGTTCATCACGAGAAAGCCACCGAGAAGAAGCCGACGCTCGACGAGACGCGCATCAAGGCCCGCTCGCGGTCTTCTTCGGTGAAGCGGTCGTCTTCCGCGATGGTTCCGTCCTGGCGCGTCAGGCGCAGAACGGCCTCGTCGAGGCGCGCGCGCGCGGCGTTGCGCGTGCACACCACCCTCAAGTGAGTCGCCTCGATGGGCGGCCGAATCGCCCAGGATTGCATCTCGGGGCGGTCGAGCGTCGAAAAGGTGGCTGAGGCGTGTCGCCACGGCCCTTCGGCGCTCATTGCGCTCTCCAAATGGAAGTCCCGCACCGAGAGAGGCCCGGAGGGCATCGGCGGGATGCGCATGTCTACGCGGGCCACACGGACTGGCCTCGGCCTCGACGATGTTGGGATGATGCTGATGCTGCTGCTGTCGCCGCCGCCACTGCTGCTGCTGCTGCTGCTGCCTCCAGCTTGCGGCTGGGCGCCAGCGAGTGCAAAGGCGATCCACTCGGATCCCAACCCCTTGGGCATGGAATTAGGTCCTGAGATCCACCACGTGTCCGTCGCCGGATCGAGCGCGTTCTTGATCGAGCACTGCGACGGGTTGTGCAAGTCGATGGACGAGGCGGCGATCGCCTGAACGTGCTCAGGCACGACGCACTCGACGACCAGGAACGAGATTATGTGAGTCACGAGGTCAGCTTGCAAGCTCAGCATGGGCCGTTCGGCAGGCTCGAGCTCCGCGCCACTGTCGAGCGCAGGCCACGTGATCGCTCCAAGTAGCCGCACAAGCGTTCCCTCTTTGAGACATCTGTACGTGAGCAGGCGCTCGCCATCCTTAGGATTCAAATCAGCCAGCCGATTGCACTGTGCTCGGCTGAATGTGCGCACAATATAGATATCATGGTCTTCGATGTGAGCTACTTCGAAGATGGTCTGCGGGGACTCGGCCAACAGTGTCATCTTGACCTGCGTGTCCGTTTCTCCTCGAAGCTCACCTATGGCATACGCGATGGAGCTCCGTCGTGGAGAAGTTATTCCCGATGATGAGAAGCTGGCATCGATGAAGCTAGTCCCGTTGATGTACATCAGTGGTGCGGACGCTGCGGTCATGCCACCTTTGGCGTTCGTCGTGCGTTCCTTCCCTTCCACAAATTGAGCTCCAAGTTCAGTCAGTCAGGAAGTCAGTTTCGTCGCGGTCCCCCGACGGTCCCCCCCTCAAAGTTCAACAAGGCGACGAAAGTTAGGAAACTCAGGAACACCGGGAGAGCCGGGACAGATCTTAACGAGTATGCGAATCGTAGGACGTAGCTCTCACACGCGCATACAACACGCTGGTTCACGCTCTGACACTCATACGACATATCTCTATAACATATTAACACGTAGGGGGGGATCAACGAACCGCCCTCTGCCAAGGGGGAGTCATAGGGTCGCCCGATGGTCGCCCGCCTCGTTAGGTACGGTCCGGTGAGACAAAACGACCAACTTTTCTAATAAACCGAGCACAACATTAACACAGTTTTTACTTTACTGAGGAGTGAGGCAGTGAGGTTTACTACGCTTAACGGTAGTATTTTTGTAAACCTCTTGCACGCCCTTGACCCAAGGGGGAGTGGTCTACTATTTTTCATGTTTATAAGGCCCTAACCCCACACCTAGACACACCCCGAGTAGAGGGGTACAGGCCTGTACCCTGGACCCCTCCCCCTGGACCCCCTGGACCCCCTGTCTCC
>Ga0210244_100831_pt1 | contig 27714 bp, 10 predicted proteins | sample ChrtobMetaP3_0mM_FD_155473 | JGI IMG/M metagenome (GOLD analysis project Ga0210244, IMG submission 155473) | Chrysochromulina tobin associated microbial communities from unialgal haptophyte culture, Seattle, Washington, United States - P3_0mM | ecosystem: Host-associated > Algae > Haptophytes >...
GTTCAAACCACTAAACAGTGGTACGAACCGTCGGTGGTCCAAACCACTTTGGGCTGGTCCGGACCGCTTTTCCAGGTTCAAACCACGAAAACCTGGTCCATCCCTATTTTTTCCCGGTTGCTAAGTCACACCTCATCATTTTGTGCAGCCAAAGCTTCGGCAGCCTCCATACTGGCCATCCGCCGTTGTACCCAGTGGTCATGTCGCTCGTCCTCGAGCAGGAGAGCCCGCCGGCGCCCCTCTTGGCGTTGGTCCACGGCTTGGGCGCCCATCATGGCGCCCAAGCTCGGAGTCTCAATGCGGCTCTCATCAGGCGGCGCCGCCCATTGCGATTACTGCCATCCTCGCCCTCTGCTCCCAGCCCCATCCCCCGATGCCAGCGAGTATCGTCAAGTTCCTCTTCCTCCGAGAGCTCTCGTTTTTGTTGGCGCTCGGCCGCCGTTCCAGACGAACGGTCGGATTCTACTTTGGTCGTCCAAATAAATTGGCGGGCCGTCGACAGTCGGTGAGAATTGGCCTCTGAGGCGGTGTCGCCGCCGATCGGCCACATCGTGTCCTGTTTCAGTCCGCCGAATACATGCACGTGCCCAACTCGCCCGAGCAGCCTCTGTGTCGTCAGATGCTTCCTGAGCTGCTTGGCCTTGGAAAAGGCGACGCCACAAGTGCATGCATGTTTCTGATGCTTCGCCTTCTTACCGAGCAGGAGAGCCCGCCGGCGCCCCTCTTGGCGTTGGTCCACGGCTTGGGCGCCCATCATGGCGCCCATGCTCGGAGTCTCATTGCGGCTCTCATCAGGCGGCGCCGCCCATCGATTACCGCCATCCTCGCCCTCTGCTCCCAGCCCCAACCCCCGATGCTTCCCCCCGCCCCCCGCCGCCGCCAGCGTCGCGGTGCCGCCACCGCCACCGCCGTAGCCTACGGCAGCGATGGGGCTGGCGATGCCGCCCTCTTGCAGGGGGGTACCCGTGCCGCCCCACCCCATCTGCACGAGTAGCCTGTGCCCAAATCCGGACGCGATCGGCTGCGCAGCGATCGCCGCCGCCTCCGAGAGCTCTCGTTTTCGTTGGCGCTTGGCCGCGTCAGCCGTTACAGACACCGTTACAGACGCCTCGTCCCGTAGCAATGACGCATCCGAACGGTCAGCCGTTCCAGACGAACAAGGAGCCGATCGAGACAACGACCGTGCCTTGGTCGGCAGGGATGCGCTGCCGCCAGCGCCCGCGGATGCGGCGGCCACTGGCGTCGGGCCGCGTGCGCACAGGTCGCGGACTGCCGGCTGCGTCATCTGAGGCCACGGCTGGGGCGGCCACGGCTGGGGCGGCCACGGCTGGTGCGGCCATTGCTGATGCGGCCATTGCTGATGCGGCCACGGCTGGTGCGGCCACAACGGCCAGATTTGCTGCGACAGTGGCCAGCCCTGCATCGTCGTTGGAGGCCAGCTCTGGTGGAGCAGACCAGGGGCGGGTTGGTACAGCGCTGGCTGGTAAGCCGCCGCGGGAGGCATCTGCGACATGCCATACGCGCCCGCTGGCATCTCGCCACGGTCGGGTTCTACCTTGGTCGTCCAATTAAATTGGTGGGCCGTCGGCAGTCGGTGAGAAGCGGCCTCTGAGGCGGTGTCGCCGCCGATCGGCCACATCGTGTCCTGTTTCAGTCCGCCGAACACATGCACGTGCCCAACTCGCCCGAGCAGCCTCTGTGTCGTCAGATGCTTCCTGAGCTGCTTGGCCTTGGAAAAGGCGACGCCACAAGTGCATGCATATTTCTGATGCTTCGCCTTCTTGCTCCTGAATCGCACGGTAGCCTTCGCCACAAAGTATCCGGCCGGTGGCTGTGAAGCCGGTGGCTGTGAAGCCAAGAGATGGTGCTGTGCACACGTGGCCGCGCTCTGTGCGACTCGCTGGCTCGGTCTGTGCGGCGCTGGCTCCCTCCGTGCGTGGCGCTGGGCGGCGGCCTTGTGCGAAGCATAAGCTGCCCGATCGTATCCAGCAAGGCTCCAGCGTGCTCGGCCGCGCCGATCGTCCCGTAGGCGCTCTACCTGCCCACGCTCCACCAACCGCTCGAGGCACTCGTGCACGGCGCCGGTCGCGTAGTGTCGAGCGGTGGCTTTGCACGCAGCTTTACAAATGTTCTTGGCGACGCGCCCTAAGCGCCCTCCAGGGTACCGTCGCAGCTCTCGCAGCACGTTCTCGTCCAGATCGCGGCCCTCGCGCGAGCGGTGAGGATGGGCGAGCTCGCACTCGATCAAGTCGCATCGACACAGGTGGGCGGTCCCCAATTGGGAAGAGGCGGTGCGTCCGTGGAAGAAGCTACACGTGGCACGAAAGGCGCAGCCGTCGCGGAAGCGACACGGCTCTGGATGTCGCGGGCCAACCTCCTCCTCTTCCTCCGCCGCCGCCGCCGCCGCCTCATCCTCCTCGTCGTCCTCCTCCTCTTCGTCTTCTACTTCCTCAATTTCATCGTCGTCCTCGTCTTCATCGTCCGACAGCGGGTCCGCCGAGTCGCCATCGTCGTCCTCCTCAGCATCTCCGCTCCTGCCCTCGCACCCATCGGATTCCAATGGCCGCTCTTCTTGTTGATCCCGTGAAGGCTTGTGCTGGGCCCCTGTGAAGGTGGTGCGTTGACGTTCTTTCCACAGTGGAATTGAACACGTTGACTCTTCTTCGGTCGCATAAAACGTCCAGCGCTCTTCCCCCTCAACTTGGGTGGCCCGCACGATAGCCTCCTCAAGGCGCGGGCGGGAGTGCAGGGCGGGAGGCTGTGGCTGACAAGTCAAGTCAAGTAGTGAATTCCTAGAATTGACGATCTGCACCAGAGTCGTCGATAAATCATCTTACATTTTTGAACAACTTGACCTTTTGATCGGCGTGTTGCTTACATGTACTTAGATTTTGACGAAACCCTCCGTAATTACTGTAATTACTGTGGGTTTTCGTTCCCATGAAGTGGCGCATGATGGGTGCAACTGAGGTCGCACGCCCGGCGTGCATGCGAGCAATGCTCATCATAGTCGTGTCCATGCCACACATCACTATGGGCCAAAAAAGCAGTGGGGGCTCGCCAGCACCGGTGCAGATCTGCACGGACGCCTCTTCCTGTGCAACCTCAGACGGTCACTGCGATGACGGCGGACCCGGATCTGAGTACAATGCCTGTAACCTCGGCACCGACTGCATCGATTGTGGCCCTCGTATGATTATCTGCACGAATACCTGCGTTACCTCCTCAGACGGCGCCTGTGACGACGGCGGATCCGGAACCGAATTCACTGCCTGCAGCTTCGGCACTGACTGCACCGATTGCGGGGCTCGCACAGCCCGGCCTTCCCCCCCCCCGATGCCAGCGCGCCCACCGTGGCCACCCACCACCCCAGACGGCTCCTGTGCCCACCTGACCTTTGACGGAACGTCCGCCTCCGACGTCAGCGTGATGGCGACCGAGCCGATCTATTCGCAGACGGAAGGTGTCACCTTCGCCTCCTGGGTCAAGCGCACAAACGTCAGCGCGAATGCCGAGCGCATGGACGAGACGATGTTCGACTTTGGTGACCAGCTCGAGCTGATTTTCGATGCTTTCCCCAGTTGGGAGAGTAGCGCAGTGTGCTGCTACCCGATGAGGTACAGCTACTATAACGGGTGGACACCAGTTCCCCTTGGCGTCAACGTGCCCATGGGGAACGGCACGTTTCTTGCCAACACGTGGGTGCACGTCGCGGTGACCCACACTCTGGCGGACGCCCCGCAATCGTCACCCTCGCCACCGCGAACACCGCCCTCGGCACTGAGCTGCACGGAGACGTGCTCTTACACCTCAGATGACCACTGCGACGATGGTGGACCCGGAGCGGAGTTTTCGGGCTGCGGACTTGGCACAGACTGCACCGACTGCGGCTCTCGAGCGTCGACTCCGCCGCCCACGGCAGTGAGGAGCGGCGTCATCACCGTCTACTGGGACGGCATCGTCAAGGCGAGAGCCTTCGGGATGCCACTTCCGGTCTCAGTGCCACGCAGCAATCTGTACGTGGGCCACTCGGCATCAACCAACCAACCTCGGTTCCAGGGCGCGATGCGCGATTTCCGCGTCTTCAACTATGCCCTCACGAGCGCAGAGCTCGACGGTCTGCGCACCACGGGGGTGTTGCCGTCGCGCGGGCCACCGATCCTAGTCGCCGGCTGCCCCACACCGCCCTCGCCGCCAGCACCACCCGAACTTCCCACGCCGCCCACACCGCCGCCCTCACCGCCACTGCCGCCAGCGCCGCCAGCGCGCCCACCGTGGCCGCCCACCACCCCAGGCGGCTCCTGTGCTGAGCTGAGCTTTGACGGCACATCCGCCTCTGATGTGTATGCCGTCGCGACCAAACGAATCGTCTCTCCAAATCAGGGTGTCACGTTCGCCGCCTGGGTCAAGCGCGCAAGGCCGCGCGGGCCGATGAGACGCGTGTTTGAGCCGATGCTCGATTTTGCCAACGGCGCGCTCCTCAACAGCGTGATGATTGTCTTTGATGCCGACACTACTTCATTTCCTCTTGGGACCTCCACCTGCTGCAATCCGATGGCATACTGGGCCTTTGATACTAATGGGATCCCAATCGGCGGCGCTTTGGTACCCGTCATTAGAGTCTTTCCCCACAACACGTGGGTGCACGTCGCGGTGACACACACTTCGAACGGCGTCATCACCATCTACTGGGACGGCGTCGTCGAGGCGAACTCTTTTCAGCAGCCCCTTCCAGACTCGGGGCCGCGCTCGGGCCTCTTCGTTGGCCATACACACTCCCGCGACGACCCACTATTTGGCGCCACCCCCCATTTTGAGGGCGCGATGCGCGACCTTAACGTCTTCAACTATGCCCTCACGAGCGCAGAGCTCGACGCTCTGCGCACCACGGGGATGCTGCCGTCGCGCGGGGCGCCGATCCTCGTCGCCGGCTGCCCCACACCGCCCTCGATGCCGCCCCCTAGCGCTCCCCCGCCGCCCTGGTACGCTCACACCTGCGACAGAGGCTACGAGCACCTTCAATACCCGTCTGGAAGCTGCAGAGCCTGTGAGCCAGGTTCCTACCAGTCCGAAGTGATTGTTTCCGTAGCGACAGGCACGGCGAGTGGGATCGGCCAGCGCGGTTGGCAGTCGTGCGTCGAGTGTAATGAAGGCTCCCTGCAACCCTTGGCTGCGCAGGCCACTTGCCTCCCCTGCCCTGCGCAAGGCATCAATTGCGCCCGCCAGGCACACGTGGATGTGCTGCCGAGCTGGTACCGCCGCACGCCGCTTCACTGGAACGAGAGCATCGTGGCGTTTCGTTGCCCGATGACTTCCACGTGCCTCGGTGGCGAGCAGCCTGGCAACTACTCGTGCGCGCGGGGCAGCACGGGCGCGCTGTGCGGCATCTGCGAGGACGGGTACCGAAAGGGGCGAGAGCGCTGCGAGATTTGTGCCGAGGACGTCGAGAGCGTCGCCGTCGTCTTCTCGTCCGTCTACTTTCTGGTCGTGCTCGGTGTGCTCGCATGTGCAGTCGTCTACATCTGCACGTGGCGGGGGAGGACGGCGTATGTTCGCGTGAGCACCGCTGCTGACGCCGCCGCCGACGGCGACGACGACGACGAAATGGGCGGCGGCAGCGGCGGCGGCGCCAGGTGTCGCTCGTGTCTGATGGGCCGCCGCCTCAATCGGGTTGGGTGGCTCCTCCGTCGACACAGCACCATCGTCGCCACGTACGCCAAAATCGTCGTGGGCTTCTCTCAGTGCCTTGGCGCCTTCCGCAGCTTCACGCGTGTGCGTTTACCCGAGCCGTTCGCGACGTTCATCTCGTGGTTGGACGTGCTGAACATCGACTTTGCCCAGATCCTATCGATTGAGTGTGCCACCGGCCAGCGGCTCGGGTTCGTCTACGAGCTCGGAGGCATCATCATCCAGCCGCTCTTCGGCCTGCTGGGGGTTCTCTTGCTTGGTACCTTTGTTTGGCTCTGCCGCCCGCCTGATGGGGAGCGCCGATGCTTCCTGAGCCTTTCTTCGCTGCTCGGTCAGCCCCAGATCACCAACCTGCTCTTTTGGGTACTGCTCGTCCTCTACTCGTCGGTCTGCCAGTGCACCGCGTCCGCCTTCGTGTGCCTGCCGTACTACGAGCATTCGCTCCTTGCGCAGGACGCCTCGATCGTGTGCTACACGTCGCTCGATTGGCAGGTCGGCGCAGGTCTCTCTGTGGCCGCCATGCTCATCTTCTGTGTCGGCCTGCCGATGGGGCTACTCTTATGGACGCGAAAGTACCGGCAGGGCAGTGCAGTTGAGCAGGAGCGCGTCGCGATCCTGCTGGTGAGCTACCACGACCACGCGTGGTTCTTCGAGGCGTTCGACCTGCTACGCAAGTGGCTTCTCTCCGCCGTGGTCCTCCTCGTATATCCCAACACCCAGTGGCAGCTCGTCTTTGGCGCCTTCATCACGAGCGCCGCGGTGGGCGTCAATCTCGTACTTCAGCCATACAAAGAGCGTTTGTGCGGCGTCGCGGCCAGTGCGGCGCTCTTCCAGCTGCAGGCGACTTACATCATCGCGCTCGCCTTCTACACTGAAGAGAACGAGTCCGTCCTTACCGACACGGGTGACATTGCCGCGGGCTCCATCCTCGTGCTGATCAACATTGCCTGCTTCGTCCTCTTTTTGGCGTACCTCGTGCACGCCTCGGCCAACGCCGTCGTCGACGTCGGCTCCATCAGCGCCACTCCCACCACCGTGTGGCCCCTCGGAAAGGGCGCTGCCGTGGGCTCAATGGCGCTGACCAGGCCGCAGTCCACCACGGCGCAGCTGTCCAAGGCGGAGGCACCAACGGGCAGCCAGTACGCGTGCTTCCTCTCGCACTACAAGCAAGAGGCAGGCAGCGACGCGCGATACCTGGCCGACATCATGACGCGCATGCTGGGCGGCACTCCCGTCTTTCTCGACAGCTCGGCGCTCTCGGATCTGCGAACCCTCTTCACGCACGGCGTGCACCGCTCCGATGCCCTAGTGCTGCTTGCGACGGAGCACGTTCTGCTGCGCTCCTGGTGCCTGATCGAGATCTTCGAGGCCGTGATGCAGAAGAAGCCGGTGCTGTACATGGCCATCGCTGGCAAAGGCTTCACCATTCAAAAGGCGCGCACCCTGCTCTCAAGGTTTGAGGACGAGCTTGCGGATCACTCGCCCTCAACGGCGGCGGAGCTGCTCGAGTACTTTGCGTCGGCCTCGAGCGTCGAGCGGAACGGCAAGGTCTCGATTGGCATGCTAGCGAATACCGTGCTCTCTTCGCTGCCAACGTCCGAGCATGCAATGTTCACGCTCAACCTGCACCTCACGGACAACCGCATTGCGGCCGACGTGATCGATTTGATCGAGGCCATGGCCGAGCGTACCGGTAGGAAGCTCCTGTGGAAGAATCGCGTGCCGCTCGACACAGGCCGCTCGAGTTTGGCCCCGGGGGGCTTGCACGCGAGCGGCGTACGCAACTCTCATGAGCATACGATGGTGCCGTCCACAAGAGGTGGGCGAGGGCGGGCCGAGGCGCCACACAAATGGTTCTTGTGCCACCACCGTGAGAAGGCGATGGTGCACGCACGCTCGATGCATTCATGGCTGAGCTCCCTTCTGCACGAGCCGACGTTCCTCAACGATGCTTCCTTGGAGCCAGCTCAGATCGACTCCGACGTCCGATTGGCTGCTCAGCCAAATTCTGAGCAGCTGCTCCGCGTGGCGCTCGAAGAGGTGCGCGCGGCCAAGGCTGTGCTCCTCTTCCTCACGGAGGGCTGCCTGCTGCGTCCATGGCTGCTCCTCGAGTGCTACGTGGCCTGCGTGCACGGGGTGCCTCTAGTGCCGCTGATGGTCACGGGCGGCCAGTACGACTACGCAGCCGCGCGCCAGACGCTCGCCAATCTGCGCCAGACACTCGACGAGCAGAACCCCGGCGCATCGGCAGTCCTCGAGGTGGCGCTCGAGACCATGGGCGCGTCCTTGGATGATCTTCAGGAAAAGCTTCACGGGACCATCCCCCACCTGATCGCGCTGCCCTTCTCACCCAATGACACGGCCAACGCCATGCTCGCCCTCGTCCAAGATATTGTGGAGCGTGTATCCAAGGCTGGGGCTGGTGGCGCTTCCGCCCCCCCGAAGTTGCCGCCGCCCAAAGCATCCCCAGCAGCTCGCTCCTTTCGTCTTGAGATCAGGAAACGAGGTAGCAGACGCAGTGGCGCCAAAAGTGAGGCTTTGGCCAACAGTGTGACTATGGCCAACAGTGAGGCTATGGCAAGCAGTGAGGCCATGGCAAGCAGTGAGGCCATGGCAAGCACCAGTCCGGCAAAGGAGGCGAGCTCAGACAGGAACAAGGGCTCCGCGGAAGGCGCAAAGAGCGCGAAGACAATGCCCGGGATCGAACTTGACTCGCAGGTGGAGTCGGCGGAGGAGGTGCATGAGGCTCAACGCATGGCGCGCGAGAAGTCGTCCGACCCTGCGATTTCTGACGAGGTGGTTTAGTTGTCTTCAGGGGCGAGCGATGGAAAAGGGCGGTAGAGCGCTCGCTCCGGTTCCTGGGACGCGCACGCAGAGGCGGTCGTGAGCATGCATGCACATTTCGTCCTGAACTGATTAAGAGCTCCGCATCAAAGGCGTCCTCGTGTGTGCGCGGTGCACGGCAGGAACTTACTTCGCATGTACTCGAGTAGCGGTCTGAAGGTGTCGAGTCGAGTGGGGCATAACCGCACGCGACCGAGAATCACGCCACAAACTGCGATCAAGAACATATACAATTCGAACATGACCCGGACGGGACAATACAACCGCACCAAAGCTGTCGTTAGGCGTGTTTCACTTACTTACATTACTACACCCGAGGGTGCCCGGCACCTCCAAGCCACCAGGTGGAGCGGTCCCGAGCACCCGATGCAGGAGCACATCGAGCGCGCCGCGGTTGCGCAGATCGCCCACAAGCATGTGTCCGCAATGCGGGTGCACGTCCATGGAGCACGCCGCCCCATGTCCCGACCTTGCCAGCGCCTCACAGAGCAGCTTCGCCTCCCGCACGTCGCCTGCCGCGCCCGAGCCCACGTGCACCTCGATGCGTGGGCACCTTTCGGCAGCGCGCCCCACGGCGCCCATCTTGGTACCCAACATGGCGCACCCAACGGCAGCGACCTCGGCTGCCTCTCCGTCAGCGCTGACTGCGCCCAACACGGCGCTGCTCCCGAGCAGCGCGTCGATGGCGGAGGGCAGCCGCGTCATCCCTCGCTGAGCGCAGCCTGCCTGTACGCGGCTGAGGTCGGCATCGAAGGAGCTCGGCGGCAGCGCCAGCCGCGATCGCTCCTCGCGATCGATGAAGACCTGCGGCGAGAAGGCGACCACCGAATCTGCCCGGAGTGCAATGCCCGCACGGATGGCGGCGTAACCTCCCATCGAAGCCCCCACCACGACGACGCGCGCCGGCCGGAGCGCTGCTACCTCGCGCTCGACCGCATCGACCACTGAATCGAAGCCCTCGCGCCCGGAGAGCGCCGCGCCTCCATGCTCGCCGAGCCCGAGGAGGTACCTGTGGGGAGAGGGGCGTTGTAGTGAGCACTTGCATGCAGGCCGAGAGGTTCGTACACGGAGTCGAAGACGTACCAGGAGCGCCGCGCATCACGTACGAAGAGCGCGTGGCTCGCGCCGCACCGCCGGCACGCGCCGACAAACTCATGGCGCGCCACGCCGGCCGTGCCGCCACCCAGGGCTGCGAAGGCCACCACGAGCGTGCCGCACGGCGCCGCCGTGTCATACATCCGCAGCAGCGCATTCGGGTCGACGTTAGCGTGCACAGCCGCGGCGAAGCCGCCGGTCGGATTTCCAGCGCCAGTCTGTGCAGGCGCCGCCCCCTTTTCAGGCGCGGGCAGCGGCGTCGGCGGCGGCTGTCCCTCGTGACCTGGCGCGCGGCGGGCTTCAAACTCGACTATGACCAGCTTATGGTCCGTGGCGGTGGTGGCCACATGCGCGCAGCTCCGCAGCCTCCAATTCCGGCTGAACGACTCGTCCGCGTACACGTAGTCGATGCGTGTGTCGAAGCGGCACGTACCCACCAACGACCCGTCCCGAGCGGCAGCAGCGCCGCCTGCGCTCTGCTGCTGCTGCTGGTGCTGCTGGTGCTGCTGCTGCTGCTGCTGCTGCTGCTGCTGCTGCTGCTGCTGCTGCTGCTGCTGCTGGTGCGTCTCCCAGCAGTCCGACCAGCCGACCGCGCGCAACGCACGTGTGACAGCGCACTTGGGAGGCTCCCACCCATTCTCGGAGCGCACGGCCGCAACACGCTCCCACGCCTCCGCCGTGTAGTCGTCCCGCGTGAGAGCGTTCAGGTCGCCCAGAAGCAGACTGCCCGCGAGGGGGCCGCCGCGGCGCTCCGCCGTGAGCGCGGTCGCGCCGCGAACGGCCTCGAGCTGCCCGAGACGGTGCTCCTCAGTGCGATGGTCGAGATGGACGCACAGAAGCTCGAAGGCGTTGCTGTGGGCGCTGCCGTACATGGGCAACGCCACGTCCACGAGTAGCAGCCGCTTGTTCTGGCGGCCCAGCGGCATGCGGTCATTGAGCGGGAAACGGCTCAGCAGCACGACGTCGCCGGTCACGCGTACGTGGCCGAGACCGAGGCGCGCCGCCAGCTCGGGCCCGCCCGTCGGCTTCCGTGTGAAAGGGCCGGCCTCCTGCAGCACAACAATGTCGAGGCTTAGGGGCAGGAGCAGGGACGCGATCCGCTCGAAGTTGCCCGAGTTCCGCGCATCGGCCCAGCGGTGGACGTTGAGCGTGCCCACACGCAGCGCCATATGGTCCGTCGCGTCCACCGACGGGTCGTCAATATCGTTTGGAGAAGCTTCTAGGAAGGTTCCTAGGTCAGGCACGGGCGCGGCCTCACCATGCGTCTCTTGCCGACCCACTTGCCGCGTTCTCAGCAATGCGCGCGCAGCCGTCCCTGCCATCCCGCCAGTGCCTGCCATTGCGGCCGGCCTCATCTCAGCTGACCCTGCCATCGCAGCCCGACCGCTCGCCGCCTGCGCCTTAGGCGCTTTCGCAGTCTCAGTAGCACCCGGTGTCGTCGCAGGCCGCTTGCCCTTCCACGCCGCCCCAACCACGGACCCAACCACGGACTCCACCGCGCTGTGGAACGCACCCTGCCTCTTGAGCTCTGTTGCTGCCTTCTTTGCCTCCGCCTCCGCCTCCGCCTTTGCCTTTGCCTCCTCCCTCGCCTCCTCGTGCTTCTGCCTCTTGGGCTTCGCAGCCGCATTCTTACGGTCGGCTGCCGCGCGCTGCGATGCCGCAATGACCGCTTGAATCTTCACAGCCGCTTTCACAGCCGCTTCGCTCTCCTCTTCGATAATCTGCTCGGCCGCAGCTGGGGAGGGCCGATCCGGGTCAGGCGACGTGAGGGTGGACTTTCCCGCGCCAATCCGGCCGCGGAGCTCCGTCACGTCGACTGCCACATGCGCGCCCGTGGACAGTGCGGGCCTCTGCACAGAGCAGCCGACGACGTCCCACCGCACGGAGAACTCTCGATCGCCCCACACGCATGCGGCGCGCTGGCAGACGCACTTGTCTTGCGCCAACATGTCGAGAGCTCCGCCGCACCGTGTCCACATGCTAAGCGCGCCGGCTGGCGTCTCACTACGTCCCATGGAAGGCTGATGACTCCTGATGACCCCTGATGATCCCTGATGACGTCTCATCGGAGCGACCTCATGCCAACTTCCTGGCGCACTGAAGAGCAGCAAGCGCGGCACCGGCCGAGAGAGCATGGACGCCTCGTCAGAGGTGAGACCGCCGAGGTCATTCCGCGCCGTGTCGGGCACCCGTCCACCACTGAGCAGCGCTTTCGCCCACCGCCGCTTGGTGCCTTTGGTGGCCTCGCCAGCCTCGTCATCCCGGGCCAGCTTCCCTACCAGCGACACCGCCGTCCAGTCAGAGAGCATGGCCGCACAGATCTCCGACATCTCCGAGATCCGGAGATCTCCGGAGATGCCCTCTGCAGATGTCGGAGATGCGGCCGCACAGATCTCCGACTCGGAGATCTTTGGAGATCTTTGGAGATCGGCGGCCGCACAGATCTCCGACTCCTGTTCGGTGGCCTGGCTCACACTCTCGACCGAGGCCTCGAGCTTCGCGACAAAGCCGTCCGGTGCAACGTTGGCTGCGCCCCTCACTCGAGCCACTGCGGGCGCCTGCTCGTCCTCCGCGATCGCCACAATCCCAAGGCCAAGCGACGCGCCATTGGGGAGGTTGATCTGTGCCAAAAGGGGTGCCGATGGTCCAGCAGTCTCCTTCGGGTCGTTGTCGTCCCCGCCGCCGCTGCCGCTGCTGCTTCCGCCGATATCGCCGTCGTCGTTGCAGTCTTCCTTCGCAGTCTCTTCTTTCATCTTAACGCCACGTGGCCGCGTCGATCCCAGGCGCTCAGGCTGCCGCGGCACACTCGCCAGCGGCTGCCGTGCACTTCCTCCCCATCGCGAGCCGCCAACAGGAACCGTTTGCGGCCTGAGCCTGCCGTGACGCGTCGCAGGTCGGCAAGTCGCTCCCGAGAATTGCACTGCCGTCAATGGGTGATGGCTCAGCACGACCAGACCGCTCGCCGAGAGGACGTGCTCCATGCCAAGGCACAGCGCGAGCTCCGCTGCGCCGCTCAGCCCGCGCGCCAGCAGCTCTGTGTGGAGAAGCACGATCACGCCAGCGAGCAGAGGACGAAAGACCTCGAGCAGACCTCGAATGGGCGTCGGCCCTCCAATGGCGCAGCCGAGACACGGGCAGTCGTCACTGCTCGTGCACGTCCACAAGTTGGTCTCCTCGCGAACGCGCCTCAGGTCGAGCATCGCGCAGCGCACGGAGCAGTCGTCGTCATCAACCTGGTTGGCGGGGCCCACGGCCGGTGGCACCGCACAGATCGAAGAAGATCCTACTGGTTCGGCTGCAAACAAAAAGGGCAGGTCTTGGAGTATGCTGGTCAGCGTCTCTTTTGCGGCCCCGGCCTCGGCTGCAGACACGAGGTAGCATGCCAGCAGCTGGCTCGAGCGGTCGAAGGTCATGTGATCTCTCAGGAGGTCTTTCGACTGTATCTCTGCGAGTGCCGCAGCGGTCTGCCGCGGCAGCGCTTTGTGTTGCAATCCATCGACGTCGAGGCCAAAGCAGAAGTTCATAGGTTGGCGCTCGTAGCCCGCAGGAAGAGCCAGGCACACGAGCACAGACGAGCAATCCTGGGCATAGCCGATGGCCGTCTCAAAGAACTTGGCAGCATAAATACGCCGCGTGCGATTGATGGTTGAGTGAGCCACGACTTGGCCGTCGGGAATCAGGAGACCGCGCTCACGAATGGATTCCAGGTTGCTCGCTTTGGTTCCATGGAAGACGATATCCACGTCGGCCATCGCTGCGCCTTTGCAATGCAGATCACGGCGCTCTGCGAGAAACCGCATGATGGCAGGCAGCGAGACCATCAACCGGAATTTTCTATTGCGTTCCACGAGCTGTGCAAATAGATTCGCAGCCGCGTGCTCGAGGCTCGGCGGCTCGGTGGACGGCCTATCAGCATTCCGCATGCTCAAAACTGTTCACGGCCTGAAATGGGAAAATGAAACGGACATCAACAACGTTCGAATTGACACATATCACCAAGTGTGGGGTTCGCCCCCATGGACGCTACATGTATAGAGGCCGCGGGAGTACCGGTGGTTTCCCCCTTTTCGTTCACGCCGGTGGCAAGCATGCATTCGGAATCGGTAGATCGCTGATTAGGTTGTGGAGAAAACAGTTGAGATTGGAACGGCCAAAAAAACGCATCTTGCGATCTGCAATTTTTGCACTCAGCGAAAGTACTACATTGGGTGTCGAGGGCCCATTGGGAGAGCGGCTCCCCATGCGCCAGCGAAGCCAGCTGGTCTTAACGGAGCAGAACTCGGGTGGTACCTCCACCGCGTCGAGCACCCCGCTCGTCGCGTCGAGCGATGAAGCCTCCACGACGCCAAGGCACGACCCGTACCACGATCCAGACCCGCGGCCGGAGCTCGTGGAGCAGTGCATACAGCCCAGACACTGCAGCCTGGCCGAGGGCGACGCGCGCGAGTGGATGCACCGGCGGCTCTCGCACCTGGGCCACGTCTTCAACGAGCGCGGCGCGACCTACATGGCATGCGTTTGGTTCGAGCTCAGCTTCGCAGCCAGGCCAGACGCAGTCGCGGAGCTCATCAGCGCCATCAACATGCGCATGAAGCTCGGCCAGTGGGCGCTCGTGGAGGCGCTGTACCGGCGGATCGTGCGCATGGACCTGAGCAAGGAGGAGCGCGACGCCGCCTACCGCAAGCTCGGAGAGGCCACCTCCCTCAAGAGTGCTCGCGGAAGGCTTCGAGACAGCTCGAGCTCGACATCTCCCGCCAGCGACGGCACTGGCGCGAGCGCCTGTGCGGCTTCGCCTGGTCGGCTCGTGATGCAGCCGCAGACGCCGCTTTCGGCCAGCCACTCCAAGGCCGCGCCCAGCGCCTCGAGCGCCCTCGACGCTCGTTTCGAAGGGCTGAGCGCCGCAGAGGCCGAGCTCGGGCTGGTCCTCGAAGCGCCCGCGCTCGTCACCTCGGCGTCGTCGCTCACGCCGAAGCAGATCGAGCGGCTGCTGCCTCTGGTGCGCGGGTGCGCCTTCGCGGCCAACAAGGCGTGCGAGCTCGAGGCGGCGCAGCACTGGTTCGAGGCGAGCTATGCCCTCTCGTGCTCTGATTGCCTCTGATGACCTCCGATGACCTCTGATGACATCTGATGGTCTGCCTCATCAGGCGAGCTATGCCCTCTCGGCTGCCACGTGCGACCTCCTCTCAATCGCCGATGTGCGAGCGACGCGCGATCCCAATTGCGCCGTCGCCGCCGCCGTGCACGAACACCTGCGCCACGTCGCCGCCGCCAAGGAGAGGCGCATAGTCGAGCGCAAGGAGGGCGGCGACGGCGGCGTGCGGGGCACGGCAGTCAGGCCGAGCGGCGGTGCGAAGGGCTCCGCCGGCAGCAGCGCCGCCGGAACGGAGAGCGTCGTCTCGAATGTGCTCACGTTGCAGCGGCTTGAGGAACGTCTGGTAAGCACGTGGGGGTCGCTCTCGGCGCAGAACGAGGCGCTGCAGGCGACGCTCGAGGAGCACGCGCACGCCACGCACAGCCTTCGCGAGGAGGTAGCACGTCTACACGAGCTCCTCGCCACCAGGGATGGCCCCATCGAGCGGGGAGATCGGGGAGATGGCGGCGGCGGCGACCGCGACCGCGACCGCGACCGCGACGGCGACGGCGAAGACGACGGCAAAGACGACGGCAAAGACGACGGCGACGGCGACGACGGCGGCGACGGCGACGGCGGCGGCAGCCCCATGCAATCGGAGAGCGTCCGCGTCCATTCGGTCAGCTCGTCCCAAGGCGGCCGCTGGACCACAGCCCCTCTGCTCATCGAGAGCGCGTCCACGGGTGCAGGGGCGGGCGTATGCGCGCACTCGCCCCAAGCGGCAGGGCCCATTAAACCCGTTGCAGTGAGGGCCGCCCCTCTCTCCAAGACCCAACCCCTCTCAAGGCACTCCCAAGACCCAAGTGAGGGCCGCCCCTCACTCAAGGCACTCCTCTCCAAGAGCCTCAAGGCACCCCTCTCCAACGGCTCGCACTCAAAGGGAGGCAGCGCGAGAGAGCGATCCAGCTGCTTCTCGCCCATCGCATCCGACGACGGCTCCAAAGATGGGCTTGCCTCCCCACTCCCCATCGCACGCGATAGCTCCGCCTATGAGCTTGATGGCAGCAGACGCAGCATGCGAGGCGACGACTCTCTTGCCACCGCTCGGGCCTCACCTGCGACTTCGAGCACTGGTACCGAGCACGACTTGAGTCGAGGAAGGAATGCTGGTGCGCAGCTGAAGATGAAATGGGAGGAGGTCGAAGCCGATCGTAACATCGCGGTCATGCTCAAGGACGTCAGAGGGCGCATCGCCGAGTACGCGGAGAGGTCGGTACGCAAGCAGCCGACGATCGCGGACCTCGAGGCTGAGGGGACGCTGTACGTGCAGCTGCTCAAGGCGACCAACCTGCTCGCGGCTGATGCTAACGGCCTCTCGGACCCGTACTGCAAGCTCATGCTCGGTGATCAGAAGCAGCGCTCGCGGAAGCTGTACAAGACCCTCGAACCCGTGTGGAATAACGAGGTGTTTGCCTTTGCGGGCTGCCTGGGCCAGCTCGTCGCCGAGCCTCTCCAGCTGACCATGTATGACTTCGACATTCTCTCGAGTGATGATAAGTTGGGAGAGGTGCAGATCGAGCTCGCCGACCACACGTACTGCAATGAGATCCGGCGGGATCTGACCGCTTGCCTGGACACACAGGGCGAGGTGTACATCCAGGTGTGGTGGGAGCCTGAGTCCACGGGAGACACTGATGGTGGCCGCCGGCCGAATCGGAAACGACGAGGGGCCGTTTCGAGTGACGCGCCGAGCTATGCGTCGCGCCTCAAGGAGTTCATACTCGAACATGTGTGAAGACCCCCGCTGATGGTCACCTTGATTGCCCCCGATTGTGACGCGCGCCGTGCTCACGCGCCGTCGTCCGCTGCGCTGCCTAATTAGGTGATCCCTGAGAAGTTCCAGACGCTCAAGGGGTGCTGTGCCTCCATGTGCTTCCCAGTGATCCGGCCCGAATCGCGCTTCCGCTCGGGATGGAACGTGGCCCTGGCCTTCTTCATCCTCTATTGCGGCATCGCGGTGCCTCTCGAGATTGCGTTTGAGCCAGATATGGTCCGTCCTCCTACCACTCGCCTTCCCAAACCTCGCCTCGCAGCTCAACCCTCGCCCCGCTCAACCCACACCCACCCCTGCCCATCCCTCAACCTCCGGCTGAACCCCCCGCTGCCGCTCCCTCCGCCCTCCCGCTACCCTCCCCCGCTCCCGCTCACCCATCCCCCTCCCGCTACTGCAGGTTAAGGCCTTTTGCACCGTGCCACACGATCCCTATGGTCCACTCACCCTTCGCCACGAGTGCCTGCCGTACTTGCTCTGGTTCTGGCTCAACTTCTTCGTCGACATCTTCTTCATCATCGACATTGTCATCAATTTCCGCACCGGCTACATGCACGAGGGCCACTTCGTCAACGACGACTGGATGGTCATGTCAGCGTACCTCAAGGAGTCCTTCATAATGGACGTGGCGAGCACAATCCCGCTCGGCATCATACAGATGCTCGCCAGCCCGGACAACCCGTACGGTGACGAGCAGATCACGCAGATGCAGATCGCAGCGGAACAAGCGGCGGGTGGCAGCAGCGAAAATTCCGCGCAAACCGCGCGGATGCTGCGCCTCTTGCGCCTGGCGAAGCTGACGAAACTTGCGCGCATGCGAAAGCTCGCCAAGCTCGCCGAGTCTTTTGAGGAGTACATCAACCCGGGGGTCCTGGCCGTCTCAAAGCTCGTCTTCATCTCGCTCTTCTGCTGCCACCTCTTCGGCTGCCTCTGGTGGATGATCTCCGACCTCGAGATCGCGGAGGAGCTCGCGGGAACCATGTCCCCGGACTCGTGGTTCTCGACACCCTATACGAGCGGCCCGAATGAATGGCATCCACCCCATTGGCTCAAGAACGAAGCGTCTCTCACCATGAAGTACATGCATGCCTTCTTTTGGGGCGCCGGGATGGTCACCTCGCTCGTGCCGCGCGAGGTCGACCCGACGACCGTGGTCGAGTACATCGTCACGTGTGCGGTCATGTTCTTCGGGCTCATGCTCAACGCGTACGTCATCTCGTCGCTCTCCCAGGCCATGGCCGCGATGAACGCGAAGGCGGAGTTCACCGGAAAGCAAATGGAGTCGATCAAGTCGTATCTCACGATCAAGCAGGTGCCCAAGGCGCTCAAAGGGCGCATCATGGAGTACTACCATTATCTATTCGGCTCCAACATGGCGCTCGAGAACTTGGACTTGTTCCGCCAGCTGCCGCCCGCCCTCGTGATGCAGCTCAACCTGGCGACGAATCGGCGGCTGGCCATGAACTGTGCCTTCTTCCACAAGGTCTCGAATGAGTCTCTTGTGGAACTTTTGGGCCACTTCACGGCGGTCGTCTTCATCCCTTCACAGCAGATCGCCAGGCAGGGTACGCTGCTCCATGCCGCGTACTTCATCAGCCGAGGCATCGTTCAGGTGTCGACGCACGACAGCCCGACGCACTCGACCCTCACCAACACGGAGAGCTTCGGGCTCAATGATTATTGGGCGGGCTGCATCGCCAACGCCCCCCCCCAGTCATCACATTCGACGCATGCAATCACGTACTGTGATCTCATGTGCCTCGAGGTCGAGCATATCCATCGCACGCTCGCTACGGATAAGCCGTTCAAGCTGGCTCTGGCTGAGGCGCGCCGCACCGCCAAAGCCGCGGCGGCGGCCACTAGGCAGGCGATGCAACGGCGCAAGTTGCAGGGGAAAGTGCTCAACATGATGTTCGGCAAGAAGTCCAAGAAGCTAAAGGGCCCGTTCGCCAGGAACGGCCCCTCTCCGCCGGGCACCCCGCATTCGAGCCGCCAATCATGGGCGATTGCAATGTGGCCCTCCATTCGGAAGCTGCTCTGGATGAAGAGATGGGAGGAGAACACAAGGGTTTCCCATGTCCCGCGCAGCGGGAGCCGCGACGAGATTGTGGCCGTTACCTCTCGGCTGGCCGAAAGGCTCCGCGTCGGCGTCCGTGTTGACACGCACGGAAGGGCCAGCCCCACATTTGGACGAATCGAGCTGAAGACTTCGCGCCTACGCGCAGTGCTTCTCCGGGCAGCGGCGAGGCACGAAGGGCGGAGTGGGGGGGGCGGGAGGTCAAGTGGGGGAGGCGGTGGGGGCTCGAGTGGGGGGAGCGGTGGCTCGCGTGGCGTCTCGCCGATTGTCGCCAGACGGACGGGCTCCTCGATGGTGACAGGCGCGGATGGCACAGGTGCAGATGGCACAACGCCGCCCCCTTCAACCCCGCCTCGAACCCCGATGATGGTACCAGCCTCCGCCGGCGCCGGCAGCATCAGAAGCAGTAGCAGCGATGGGAGCGATGCCCACAAGGTGGGTGCGGCGCTGCCCCCTCCTGCCCGTCTACCGCCACCGATTGTACCGATGGCCCCGTTGCCGATCGCATCGCCACTCCATCTTCCACGCCTCACAATGCAATCGGCACCTGGCGCACGCACCTGCACCGGCTCTGCACCACCACTCGCAACGAGCCATGCGGCCATCGGCTCCACCACCTCCGCCACGCCTGCCTCGTGCTGCCAACCCGCGCACGGTTTCGTCAACCATGCTAATCGGGCAGCAGAGACGCCCTTCACCTCCTCCAGTTCCGCCCTCAAACCCTCCAGGGCCACTCTTTCGCGCAACTCGGACGGCCGTTTTGGCGTCTCCTTTCATTCTCCCGGCGACGGCACCATTCGGCTCGAACACATCTCGGACGCGCACGATGCGGACGATGACCGTGTGCGTCTTGTCGCTGGCGACATTGTGCACTCGATCAACGGGATCCCGCTCGAGACACCTCGCGAGTCCAAGACAGATAGCGAGGAGGCGCTGCTCAGATTGATCGCCCACTCAGGCCAGCACGTGGTGCTACACGTGTGTCGCCCGTTTGCGACGGTCTCGGCCTCCACCGCCACCCCCCTCAAGCTTTGGCGTGGGGCGATGGATGGTACCGACGACGATTACATTGCCGAGGCCGCTGCGTCCGCTCGGGAATCGGCTCGGGAGCTTGGCCAGTGCTCCTCGGCGCGCTCGCGCCCAGGCAAGCTCTCCGCCAGGGGCTCCTCTACCCTCCTTCTCTCCTCGCGAAGCCCATCAGGCTCTGCTCGAAGTGGAGCACGGAGTGCGAGTTTCGAGCGCGGTGACGGCGGCCATGCAAGGGTTGTGGCGTCCGGCAACGTGCATGCGCTCGTGTGGCCGCGGGAGGAGAAGGCGCGGGAACTCGAGCAGATGTCGTCCGCACGAAGCCCCTCTGCCTTTGCGCGCTCCAATTCATCTCGCGGCAGCCCGCCAGTGTATCCCGCGACCGCCGCCACCACCGACACTTCCACCACCGCCACTGCCGCCGCCACCACCCCCTCGTCGTCTTGGTGGCCATTCGGTGCCGCTGCTGACGCCGTTGCTCCGGCCGAGGCGCCCGCCGCCGCGGCTCCAGCGCTCATGACGCCACGCACCCATGCCCGCGCCATAACCGACGCGGAAGTCGAAGTCGAGAAGGCGAAGGCAAATGCGGCGGCGAAGGCTGCCGCGCTGGCGGCTGCTCGCGCGGCAGCCACCGCTGCCGCAACGCCTTCTGGCACCGTCGCGGACTCCCCGGCGGTCGACAATGGTGGCGAGCTGCACCGGGCAGCGGAAGAGCGATGGTCGCACAGCCAGCTGAACGCACCCCCGCTCGAGGAGGCGGAGCTGGAGATCGAGGCGGAGGCAGAGGCGGAGGCATTGGCGGAGGAAGGTCGAGCACCCCCAACCAAAATGCCCTTGGAGGGCGTGGTCGAGGGCCGGCTCTTTGGTGTGCGTGTGCTCGGCTCGTTGGGTGTGCCGCCCCCAGCCGCCGCGCCCCCCGCTGGCCTGCGGCCCCAAGCCGCCGCCATGACGACCCCTGCTTCACCCCCCAAGGGCCCCGCGCCGACTCCGCCGGCACGCCCTGCGGCCGCTTCACGGGCGTCAATGCCGGCGGGATGGGTGGAAGTCCCCTCTGGCACTGGCGACGTGTACTTTTGGAACCCGTCGACGGGCGAGAAGACATGGGAGCGCCCCCGCCTTATACCGGGCGAGAAGGTGTGGGAGCGCCCCCGCGCACCTCCTCTGCCTCCCGGCGAATTCCCCCCCGACCCGGCACCGCCGCCCGCTTCCACAACCTCCCCTGCCCCTTATGGCACCCGCGCTGATGAATCTTCGGAGAGCCCTGCGACGTCTCCTCAACGGACGCGCTCCTCCGCCGTGCTTCAGCTGGCCCAGCAACGGAAGGCACGAGGGGAGCTTCTCATGTCCCAGAAGAAGGGGAGCCGAGGGGAGGCCGTCTCATGCTGAGGGGGGGTAGCGGGGTACTTACATGATCACGTAGAATGCCATCATCGTAGCGCCGACGTCATGCAATGCTCGTGCTGTCATGCAATGCTCGCGCACTTACGATGTCATGCAAGTAAGTCTTACGATGTGCTCGTGCTGAGGCATGAAGGATGTCAAAGGTGAGTGTATACATGCCTAACCCTTGACTTGGACTCGAACTCCGCAAAAACCATCGCAAATAAACGAAATGAAAAATATAAATAACGCGTTCTTCTTCTTGTAGTACAACGGTAGTACTACACGCTCCAACCCTAAGCACACAGCGTGATGAACGCGAAGCGCGACGCGCTCGCTCTGGTCAAGTCGTCCTTCGAGACGAATGTAGACATCCTCGCGATGATGCCCGAGGTGAAGAAAAAGGTGCAGAACAAGAAGGATGCCAAGGGACTCTCCCAAAAGGTGCGAGAAGAGCTCCAATGTGCAGATGCATCGCGTGCTCAATGACGAATACAGGCGCGCTCATCACCCTCTTCACCGGTATCTTAACAAGGGCTTCGCGCAACGGCTGCTCGATCTGGGCATGGGTCGCTGCTCGATCTATCGGGCTTGGGTCGCTGCTCAATCTGGGCTGGGGGCGCTGGTTTAAGATGGCGATCCCCTGATGGCCCTTAACACTCCTTGCTTGTTTGTTGGTTCGATTCTAGTTTGCGCAGGTGCGTGGTGGGAAATCTGAGAATTGGGCTCCAATACTCCAACCCCACCACCGGCGCCGCTGTTGGGTATGGCTCTAAGAGAGCATACCCAACGGCGGCGCGGAGTGGAGTCCAGCTTCTCAACACAAGGACAATCCATCACACAAGCCGTTGAGTGGCGCGTCGACCGTGCGGCCCTCGAGAGCGCCCTCGCGGCTGCGGTGGACGTGGGTGTCCCAATCGAAGCACCATAGCGCGCTTGCTCTCTCGCCGGGCGTTTACTCTCACCCCCCCCTCTCTCTATGCCACTCCCTTTCTGCAGAGCGGAATCATCGCGCGTAGCCTTCGATGGGCGCCCGTCGGGGGGCGTCGCGCATCAAGTGACGCATTTCCACGTGCGCAGCGCGAGGTTGCTCTCTTCTCTCACTCTTCCCCGGCCCGGCCCTCGCCTCGCCGTTGGATCCCAATCTCTCGCTCTCTCGCTCTCTCGCCACGCGCCTACTCCCCCTTTCTCTCTCAGGCCATGCTCTCGTGTCCCGCCCTTGTCTGCTGACGTTGACCGGTAGGTGCTGTGTGATCATCTTCGTTTCAGAGGTGCCCAGGAGGGGCCCACTTGAACTTGCTCTCAGTCTTCTTCTTGGCAATGGTTTGCTTGTTGATGGCGGCAGGCGCGTTGCTGAATTGGGTGTGGATGATGTGATCAGAAGCAGGCAGCAGCGTCGCACTCATTCTTATCACGGTTGTTTGCATCGACTCCACGTAGTGGCGTTGGACAGTTAGGGGCTGCGCGACGCTACGGCCAGCGTCGTTCCACACGAAGTGGTTGAGCAGTGGATCCTTGCCGACCGCAGCGCTCGCAGGGGCGAGCGTGGGCGTGAGCTTCGGAGTGAGTGTCGGCGCGGCGGGCGCGGGCGCGGGTTTGGGCGCGGGTGGGTAGGCGGGCAGCCACTGTTTTCTTGCTTTTTGCTTCTTGACACGATGCCCTGCCGCCGCCTCTGCCTCCTCTGCCGACGCTCGCTCCGCCCCCGCTGCCACTTTCTTCTCTTTAATGCGCCTCGCGTAGTGCAGGGCCGCCTCGATGGCCGTCCGAAAGGTGCCCAGGGAGCGAAGTGAGCCATTCTCCATGAACTTTGCTTGGAACCCCTCGCCGTTCTTGTACACGCCCTTGTAGCCCGTCACACAGCTCGGCGACGGCACGAGCTCGAGCCCCTCGGCCTCCGCCGCCGCCCGAACCTCATCCGCCGTGAGCGGCACCACCACGACATTCGCCGCTGCCACATCCGCCTCTGCCCGCTCCGCCCCAATGTGCCTAGCATAGGACAGGGCCGCCTCGATGGCCGTCCTAAAGGTGCCCAGGGAGCGAAGTGAGCCATTCTCCCTGACATTTGCTTCGAACCCGCCGTGGCTTTTCTTGTACACGCCCTTGTAGCCCGTCTCACAACTCGCCGACGGCACCAGCTGGAGCCCCTCGGCCTCCGCCGCCGCCCGAACCTCATCCGCCGTGAGCGGCACCACCAGGTGCTTCGCCGCTGCCACCTCCGCCTCAGCCCGCTCCGCCCCAATGTGCCTAGCATAGGACAGGGCCGCCTCGATGGCCGTCCTAAAGGTGCCCAGGGAGCGACGTGAGCCATTCTCCCAGACATTTGCTTGGAACCCCCCGCCGTTCTTGTACACGCCCTTGTAGCCCGTCTCATTGCTTGCCGACGGCACCAGCTCGAGGCCCTCGGCCGCCGCCGCCGCCCGAACCTCGTCCGCCGTGAGCGGCTGCGCGTCCGCCGCCTCTGCCGCCGCTCGCTCCGCCCCAATGTGCCTCGCATAGGACAGGGCCGCCTCGATGGCCGTCCTAAAGGTGCCCAGGTAGCGACGTGAGATATTCTCCCAGACCTTTGCTGCGAACCCCCCGCCGTTCTTGTACACGCCCTTGTAGCCCGTCTCATTGCTTGCCGACGGCACCAGCTCGAGGCCCTCGGCCGCCGCCGCCGCCCGAACCTCGTCCGCCGTGAGCGGCTGCGCGTCCGCCGCCTCAGCCGTCGCTCGCTCCGCCCCAATGTGCCTCGCATAGGACAGGGCCGCCTCCTCCGGCGTCGCGAAGCTGCCGAGGTGGCGCGACTTGCCATTCTCCTGGACCTGCGCCTTGTACCTGCCGTCGTTCTTGTACACGCCCTTGTAGCCCGTCTCATTGCTTGACGACGGCACCAGCTCGAGGCCCTCGGCCGCCGCCGCCGCCCGAGCCTCGTCCGCCGTGAGCGGCTGCGCGTCCGCCGCCTCAGCCGCCGCTCGCTCCGCCCCAATGTGCCTCGCGTAGCACAAGGCTGCCTCACCCGGCGTCGCGAAGGTGCCGAGGTGGCGCAGCTTGCCATTCTCCCAGACCTGCGCTTGGTACCTGCCGTCGTTCTTGTACACGCCCTTGTAGCCCGTCTCATTGCTTGACGACGGCACCAGCTCGAGGCCCTCGGCCGCCGCCGCCGCCCGAGCCTCCTCCGCCGTCGCCGCCCGCTCATCCTCCGCCCACTTTTCGAGCTTTTCCCGCCACTCCTCGTGCTTGCTCCTCCGCTCCTCGTCCAGCTCCGGTCCCGGGTCAGGGATGTCCAGCTCTTCGAGCGCCGGCCGCAGCCCGGGGAGGAGCCAGAGCGCGCGCCAGAGCTGTTCGCGATCCTCCCTGTCCGAGAATTCGCGGCGCTGCTCCTTGAGAAAGGCGGCCAAGGCATTCTGCATCTCCGTCCGCACCCTCTCCTGCGGGCTGAGCCGGCGCTCCACCGCCGCCGCGTACACAGCGGCCGGCAGGTTGGGGATAAGGATAGGGCGCATGTTCTTCCACTGAGCCTGGAGGAGCGGCTCGCGCGAGCCCTCCTCCCACAGCGTCACCCCGAGCCACCCGCAACCTGGGATGAACATCCCCTCGGCGGGGTCGTTGTCGGCCGCCCCTCTGCTGCGCTTGCCACCGCGCGATCTGGTCACCTCGGGGGCCCCCTCGGCGTCGCTCACACCGACCACCGTCTCCCCACGCAAATGGCGGGCGGTCGCAAGCGGATCCTTTTGCGCTCGAAACACGCGCAGCAGCTCGGCCGCCTGCTTGCGCGCGGACAGCGAGCTCTGGAGCTGGCGAGCGATCGCGTGCTGGAGAACCATCTCCTCGGACAGGACGGTTTCGTCTGTGCCAAAGTACCGGACCTTTGGCCGTGGAGTGCATGGGAGGCCCATCCACGGGTCATGCTCCAGGTCGAAGAGCTTGGCGGGCAGCCAGCTGACGCCGCCCACCGTGTGGCGCGTGTGGATCGCGGCTGCGAGATGGAGGCCGAGGTTGAAGGCGTTCTGGCCGCGCGTGGCGAAGTCGAAGACGACCTCGCGCTCGTTGCACGCCGCGTGCTCGAGGAGGATGGCGGCGAGCTGATTGCACGCGTCCGAAAAGGAGGCGCGGTCGCGGACGAACGCGCCGCCACTGTCGCTCCGAGTCTGAGTCGCCGGGGTACGTCGCTCGGCGCCCTCGAGCAGCGCCGGCACCGCGCGCACCACGACGTAGCAGAGGCTAGGGCTGTCCATGCCGCTCACAAAGAAGCCCAGCACCTGCTCGGGGCCCTCCCCGCCATAGCTCGCCGCCGGCGGGTCGAGGACCTTGGCGCGGTGAAAGTAGGCTCTAGCCGCCAGCTGGTCGGAGTGAACGAGCTCGTTGGCAACGCGCGGGTCGCCGACCTTGAGGCACGCGGCCGCCTCGGACCGGTCCGCGCAATGAACCAGGCCCATGGCCGGCGCCGAGAGCTCCATACGAAGGAACTTGGCGAGTTCCAAGATCTTGGGGAGGAAGCCACCCTCTTTGAGATCGCCCCAGAGCAAACCTGTATTGAGGACGAATCCGTCAATCTTGTCCGGCTCCTCGGGGGCGACCTTGGGATCGACAAACGAGCACAGCCGCGCGTAGTCGTAAATCCCCGCGTGCGTGCCCGAGAGAGAGCTCGCCGAGGGCTCCTGCCAGCCCGCCTTGCGGAGGCTTACCATCGCAAGGAGGGCGCGCAGCACGACGACGCGGTCCACTTCGAGCTTGGGGGCAAGCTCCTGCGCCAAGAGCTCCAAGTCTTTGGCCGTCATCGCGTGGATGTTGTACACGATCCAGCGCTTCTTCATCCCGCCATCCCAGGTGGTGGCGAAGGCGACCAGGTTGTCGATCGCCGCCGACCCGAGCATTTCGTTCGTGAGGACCCCGCCGCCCGGGGCGGCGGCGGCGGCGGCGGCGGCGGCGGCGGCGGCGGCGGCGGCGTCGGCTGCCGTGGCGGCATCATCGGCGCTCGGGGTGGTGGGCAAGCCAGCGCTGGATGCGCACTTAAAGAAGCCCGTCTCGCTGCTCGACGTCGGAACCCGCTCGAGCCCCTGTGGGGCCTCAGCCAACTTGGCCTTGGCAATCGCCTCCTTTTCAACCGTCTCCTGGGCCAAGCCCCAGCCACTCCTGATCTCGGCCCTATGAGCGTCCCACTGCGCCGGGGTGAGGTAGGAGGACGTTCTTGTCGGTGGCTTCTCGAGCACGTCGTGCGCCTCGGCCTCGAGCTTCGCCACCTCGATGGGCTCGCGGCCGAGCAGCGCATCCGGCTCCAGCCGCTTGCGCCGGTCGTCGTCGTTCGTCGCTCCGAGCAACATGCTCCAGAGGGCAGTCCCCTCGCCCTCGTGCTCGCGCTGCTCGCCTTCGCTCATGCGCGGCCTCACGTTACGCATCGCGTCCACGGTGTGCGAGCCCGAGGTCGAGGCGTGCCAGCCCGAGGTCGAGCCGTCGCCGCCGCCACGGCTGTTCTGCATGCCACCACAAAGGCGGAGCACGAGGTGGAGGGTCGACTCCTTCTGGATGTTGTAATCCGAGAGGGTGCGGCCGTCCTCGAGCTGCTTGCCGGCAAAGATCAGGCGCTGCTGGTCGGGGGGGATGCCCTCCTTGTCCTGGATCTTGGCCTTGACGTTGCCGATCGAGTCCGACGGCTCGACCTCGAGGGTGATCGTCTTGCCGGTGAGCGTCTTGACAAAGATCTGCATGCCACCACGGGGGCGGAGCCCGAGGTGAAGGGTCGACTCCTTCTGGGCATTGTGTACGAGGGCGGTGGCAGCAAGGGCGGCGGTGTAAACGAGGGCGGTGGCGGAGATGACGGTGGGGGCGAGGGAGGTCACGAGGGTGGTGCTATGGGCGGTGGCGACAAGGGCGGTGGCGACAAGGGCGGTGGCGAAGGTAGTGGGGACGGCGGCGGCGGCGGCGGCGACGGTGACGGCGGCGACGGCGGCGGCGAGGGCGAGGGCGTTGTGAATCCCACACGTCGAAGATGTACTCGAGCCGTAATCACCTGCACTCTGCCTGACCCGCAGCTGGAAGGGTGACAGCCGCTCGTAGGGAGGCGATGACGGAGGAGGTGATGGCGGAGGCGGCGATGGCGGAGGCGGCGATGGCGATGTCGGCGATGGCGATGGCGATGCCAGAGGCGGTGAAGGCCGTGGAGATGGTGGACGAGATGGCGGCGGAGGCGCCGACGGCGGTGGAGATAGGGGCGGCGACGGAGGCGGCGATGGCGGTGGAGGCGAGGGCGGCGGAGGCGAGGGAGGCGGTGGCGAAGGAGGCGGTGGCGAAGGTGATTGTGACAGTGGAGGGGACGGAGGCGGTGGCCACGGCGGAGGCGACGACGGCGGTGGAGATGGCGGGGGCGGTGACGGGGGTGGCGTTGGTAGTGGTTCCGGCGGTGGAGTTCGCGAGCGCGGTGAAGGCGGAGGCGATGCCGGAGGGGTCGACGGCGGAGGCGATGGCGGAGGCGGCGATGGCGGTGGAGATGGTGGTGGCGAGGGCGGGGGAGATGGCGGAGGCGGTGACGGCGGTGGAGATGGTGGTGGTGACGGCGGTGGAGATGGCGATTGGGACAGTGATGGCCATGGCGCAGGAGGTGGAGACGTCAGTGGAGACGATGGCGGAGACGACGGTGGAGGCGACGGGGGAGGCGATGGCGGGGGTGGCGAAGGAGGTGGAGACGTCGGTGGAGACGGCGGTGGGGATGGCGGCGGAGGCGAC
>Ga0210244_100840_pt1 | contig 27564 bp, 23 predicted proteins | sample ChrtobMetaP3_0mM_FD_155473 | JGI IMG/M metagenome (GOLD analysis project Ga0210244, IMG submission 155473) | Chrysochromulina tobin associated microbial communities from unialgal haptophyte culture, Seattle, Washington, United States - P3_0mM | ecosystem: Host-associated > Algae > Haptophytes >...
TCACACTAGCTAAGTCCGGGTTGAGCACGCAAACCATATGCTCAACCCGGACTTAGCTCAACCCGGACTTGCTAAGTCCGGGTTGAGCATACCGTCACGAAATAAGTCCGGGTTGAGCAACAACCTCATTGAAATTTCGTCGATGGACGAAACTGTTTGAAGATATCGCGCACGGGGACACTTAAGAGTCACGCTAGACGTTTCTCGTGGGGTTATGTGGTCTATTATTGTGGTCCCGTCCGGCCTGTTGCCTCGATTGTGACGCAATTCATTGTGGACCGTGCACCGCCACCGGACGCGGACCGCTCGACAGTTATATGTCGGATGCTACCACGCACTGAAACGCGAAACTGAACGGTTCACAAAAAATGGACGTGCGATTGCGCGTCTGACCAAAACACGACGACGCACGCCGCGCACCGTCTCTTCCGCCTCCAATGAAATAAGAACGAGCAAATTTCTCCTGGTCCTGCACTCTGACAAGAGAGCTGCTGCGTGCTGGATGTGGACTCATTTCTTTCGTAACGGCAGCGCGAAGAGGACCTCTCGCGCTCCCGCTTTGCGCAGCAGATTCGTCACATCCGCCTGCACGAGGCCGTCGCACTTTTCGCCGTTCACCTCGAGGATGTACGAGCCCTTGAGCACGCCGTGTTGAGCGGCCGCCTGGCCTTCTTTCACGTCGCTCACCATCACCCAGCCGTCTGTACTCATCTCAAGCCCCATACCAAGCGGCCCTGGCTCGAAGTTGACGCGGTGCCTCGTGCGATGCTGGACGGGTATGTCCGCGCCGGCGGGCTCCGCATGGGCGGCATTCTCTGGCGCGGGGCGAAGATCCTTTTCAACGCACTGCTTGACCTTGCCTGAGCCTCTTTGGTCGAGCTCGAGTGTGTAGACTTGCTTGGCTCGATCGTATTCCGTGATGAAGCCAATGCTCTCCTCTCCGCTGCTGCGCTTCACGTACACGCGGCTGCCAACGGCAAAGCTTGGCGCAGCGGCACCCGAGCCCCCCACGGCACCCGAGCCCCCCTCGGGCGCCGCGGGCGCTGCAGGCACCCCAGCCTGTAATGCGGCCGCCACGCTCGCCGATCTCATCATGGCGGCCTTGGCCCTGGCCGCCTGCGCTGCCGCCTGCGCTGCAGCCGCTTTCTCGGCCGCCGCCTTGGCTGCGGCGGCGGCCGCTTTGGCCTTCTCCTGGCCTGCCGCCTTGGCCGCATCTCCCGGGTCATCTTGTTTGACCGCGACCTGGAACCCTGCCACTATCGGCACCTGGCCCGTAGCCAACCGCTCCTCGTGCTTTGCACTCGGCTCTTTCTTCAGTTGATGCGCCTGGGTCGACGCGGTTGCTGCCGGGGCGAGGTTCTGCTGGGATGGCGCCTTCGCCGCCGCGCTCGCCTGGGTCGACGCGCCCGCCGCCGGGGCGAGGTTCTGCTGAGACGGCGCCTTGGCCGCCGCGCCCGCCGCCGCGCCCGCCGGCGCCGCGCCCGCCACCGCGTGGCTGATCGGCGTTGTCTCGCCGGAGACGAGGCGCTTCGCCGACGAGATCCCACTGGCAATCATGGCTCCTACCGAACTGGTCGCCTTAGCGGCTCGCGCTCTGGCGAGTGCGTTACCACGACCGGAGCCGGCCTCAGGTGGCACCGCCGCCACCGATTTACGCTCCTCGGCGGCAACAGGCTGCGCGGTAGCTATGGGGGTGGAGGCTGCAGGGGTGGCAGGCTTGGCAGCGGCCAGACCGGCGCCCGTCGTCGGCTGTTTCGTCAGGTCCTGCTTGAGTGGACTGCTGGACTGCTCTTTCGTCAGGTCCTGCTTGAGTGGACTGCTGGACTGCTCGTTCGTCAGGTCCTGCTTCGTCAAAGTAGACTGCTGCTTGGACAAGCGCTCGGCCGCCGCCTTCTCTGCTGCTACCTTCTCGGCCGCCGCCTTCTCGGCCGCCTCCTTCTCGGCCGCCGCCCTCTCGGCCGCCGCCCTCTCGGCCGCCGCCTTCTGGACAGCCGCCTTCTCGGCCGCCGCCCTCTCGACCGCTGCCTTCTCGGCCGCTGCCCTCTGTGCAGCCGCCTTTTCGACGGCGATGCGCTCCGCCGCCGCCTTCTCGGCCGCCGCCTTCTCGGCCTCCTTCTTCTCATCTGCTGCAGCCGCCTGAGATGCGCGCCTCTCCGCCGCTGCCGCTACCCGCGCGAGTTCCTGCTTGGCCGCCTGCTCCTTCTCGGCCGCCGCCTTTTGCTGCACGTCCCACTCGGCTGCCGAGCGCGTAGGCTGCTTGGCCGCCTCCGCCTTTTGCTGCGCCGCGAACGCCTCCGCGGAGCCCGGGCGCGCGAGAGCGGCGGTCGCCGCCGCGGAAGAGGCAATGGAAGCGGACGCCGCCGACGGCGGCTGTGCCACGACCGACGACGTCTGCTTCGTGAACGTCGGCGGCTGGGCGGCCGAGTTCAAATCGTACACCAGGCGTGCAAACTCATTCAAGTCGAGTTTGCCGTCACGCAAGCTAGTGTCATAGCGCGCCAGCATCTCGCGCGTGTGCGCAGCCGACGTGTTGAACCCTATATACGCGAGCGCGCTTCGGAGCTCGTCCGCGTCGAGGCTGCCGTTGCCGTTCCTGTCAAAGGTCTCAAAGGCCTTTTTCACCGACTCAGAAGGCAGTGCTGCAGCACCCGTCAGCCCGCTCAGGCAGGAGTGCGCGCTGGACACGATGCGTCGCATCAGCGCCGCTATCGGAGTCTCGTCTTCGGCGGGCGCCGCCGCTGCCGAGGAGGCCTTTGGCACCCAGTTCGCCTCGCTCACGACCGTCATCGACGACGGTTGCTTCATGGCCGCCGGAGGCTGCGCATACCCCGCCCACGACGTCGACTGCAGAGAGGCTTCCGGTCCCTTCACCGCTGCGCGCTGCTCAGGCGAGCCCGGCGCGGGCGTCAACGGCGTGGCACCTGCCGCGCCATCCACGCACTTCTGCACGCAGCGCAGCAGCGCCGCCATTGGTGTGTTCTGCTCGGCGGCCGCCTCCGCTGTCGAGCTGCTGCCAACGACGAGATGGCCCGTGCTACCTCGACGCGATGTGGCGCCGAGGGCTCGGCGGGCTTCCCTACGCGACCGTATTTCGGCGATCGTAATGACCTGCGGCCGGCGACCGCCGACGAGCGGCGGCGACCGTGGCTGGCGCTTGGAGATGAGGACGTTGGCTGGAAACTTCACGCCGGCAGCCTCGAGTTTCTCCTTCTCTTCCTTATGCAAGATGTGCTCAAGCCGGAAGCGTGATTGCGGCTGCGTCGCCGGCATTGGCATAGCAAAGCCGGCGTTGAACTCGGCAGACTGTTCAAACTCCTTGCGGCGCTCAGCGAAGATCACCTTTTCGATGCGCTTTGTCTTCAGGCCGTTCCACTTCTTCACCGGACCCTCTTTGATCGGCGCGTCATCGTCATCGCGATGTGAGCGATTGCCGGTTCGTGGCGATTGCACCAACTTGGCAGGGGCGCTCGAAGGCGGGGGCCTTGGCAGCTTCCCGATGGGCATCGCTGCCAAAGGGGTGAGGACTGGGCGGGCCCGACAGTCCGATGCGGTGGAGTGCGTTTTGGGCGAAGCCCGTTTCGTTGCTCGTGAATTTGAATTGTCGGGAGTTTCGACCCTCGCAGAGTCTCGTTTCGAGTCTCGGAATCTCGCTGGGAAAATTGGTCAGCAAATTCAAAAGAGATTTTCACTTTTTGTGACGGCTTTTGAGCACAGGCGCCTTCATAAGCCCGAAGTCAATTCAAGATCGGAGGCGTGCTTGTGTATGTGAACGCGACGGGACGGCAAGTGCATCTACCAATTCAAAAACGCCGTCTTGAGCTCCTCCTTTGCGAGGCCTTTTTCACGCACCCGGCCCGACGCCGAGACTGCGATTCCGAGAGTACGCAGCTTTCATGCCCAAGCGCTCCCTGGCGGCATCAAAAGATGGAGACAGGGCGGGCGGCACAGCTGCAGCCGCATCAGACGCAGCGACTGCCTTGCGCATCTCCATGGAGCTTGAGGAGGATGGCGACGGCGAGTCGGCGGTCCGTTGCGTGGAGTATGCCATCAGTGAGGCCCGCAAAGCTGCAACTGGCGAACCCGAACTTGCGCTCGACGCGGCGATCGAGGCCGGTTCCGACGATCCACCAGCTCTGCTGATCGCATCGGTCGGGCTCGCCCTCCTCGGCCGTCTGCGAATGCAAGGCTCCTCAACACCGGGTGACGCTGATGCTGACGACCTTGATGCGGCGCGCGCAGCGCTGGAGGAGAGCCGACGCATCTGGCCGGGCAACGCCGCAGCATGCTGCAAGCTCGCCGACCTGGAGTTGCACCACGGCTCTCACGAGCGCGCAGTGCTGCTCTACGAAGAAGTCTCGGCCCTCCCGCCCTGCACGTCGTCGTCGCGTGGACGGCAAGAGGCGGCATGGTACTTGGAATATGTGGTGAAGGCACGTGCCCAGGCGGTGGGCGTGGCGAGCTACATGCTCGCGCTTCTGCTGCATCTGACGGGCCGGTGTGCCGAGGCCGTGCCTCACCTCCAGCGGCTCGGCGTTCGACTGCGTCTCTCCCCACAGGTGTGGGCGGCGATCGCGCAGCGCCCAACGGCAAGAATGGCGCCGACGCAGCCGCTAGCGTGGCCCGCCGCCCCCGAGGCGAGTCGGCGCCCCGCGAGCGTCGCACGCTATTCGAATGTCGTACCGCCCCGCCTGCTGTCCCATTTGAAGGCAGCCTTTGCTCCGCACTCGCCGTTTTGGCGCGAGACGGGCTATGCGAGCCGCGGCTACTTTTCGTTTTGGGAGTCGTATCAGCCATCCGAGGCGCCGCGTGACGCCATCGACGCTCTCGCGCGTCGTCTCCTTCCTCTCACCGGCTGCGCCGATCGTGTGGTTGGGTTTGAGTGGTGTGCTTGCATGCATGCTGCTTGCCCGACACCGCTTGCATGCATGCTGATTGCCCGACACCGCTTGCATGCATGCTGATTGCCCGACACCGCTTGCATGCAGGTGGGTCCACTCGAAGGCTCCCTCGCGCTCCCTCGGCAACCAGCATGGCCATCAGATGCACTTTGACACCGAGGAGGGTGTGTTGTATTCGACTGGATTGCTACACCATCCTTGCGTCTCGTCAGTCATCTACCTCTCGGGTGCAACGGTCGCAGGCCCGACAGTGGTGCTTGAGCAGCGATATGGCGACGTGAGCCCCGCGACGTGTGCTCACGTGTCTCATCCGGACGAGGGGACTGTGCTTCTCTTCCCCGGCGACTGGCTGCACGGGGTATGCCCCTGCGCGCCACCGCCCGCCCCACGGGAGGCATCGAGAGGCGGGCGCGCGCCGTCGTTGCGCACCGCCGCGCAGCTGCCGCGCCGCATCACGTTGATGATTGGGTTCTGGACACGGGACGTCGCGTCCATGCTCTCTCGCCCTCATCTCACTGCGTGCGGGCCTATCCCACGGGCCTCTCGCGCGACCACATGGCCGACGCTGCTCGAATGGCCCAATGCTCCCGCCGCTTCCACAGCCGACCCTTCCACAGCCGACGCTTCCACAGCCGACGCTTCCACAGCCGACGCTTCGTTTGGCCCTCCCGTGCGCCACGTGGCCGTTGAGGTGAGCCCAGCGTGGGAAGCCCTCGAACCGCCCGACACGACGCGATCGGTCGACGCCTGGGCCGCGCACGGCGTGCCCCTCAGCGTGCCGGCCGAGCGCGATAACGGCTTCTTCGTGCGGACGACTCTTGAAGAGGCGTTTGCGTTCGAGAATGTGGAGCATGAGATCCGGCGTGTAGAGGAGGAGCTGAGGTGAGAGACCGGTGTACGGGTCAGTTGACAGTTCGAATCACGAATGGCTCGATAAACGAAAGGGTCGAGGGTCACGCACACTTCGCGGCACGTCCACCCGCCACCGTGGTCCGTGCGGTTTGATCGGATCGGGCGGATGCCGGATCGGGGGGTTTCCATGGGCGTTTTCCTTTTCCAATCTCTACGGTCGCGCTATTCACTAAAAACGATCGAGGTTCGAGCGGGAAGGCGCGCGACGCCCGGCCGCCGCGCTAGGAGCGCATACGAGCGTAACCGCCAGAGGGCACGCGACACTAATCGCGAGCTCGCTACGCTGTACGCTCCTCGACGTCAGAATCGACGCGCGACCGCGAGGCAAAGGCCCAGCATGCAGCAACGTGCGCTCAGCCATCAAAGATGTGGATGACGCCGGTAAGTTGGAGCACGTAGAGGACGAGCACTGTGACGGCGAGCGTACCTGCAATCATGGCCATCAAGAGCCATCAAGAGCCATCAAGAGCCATCAAGAGCCATCAAGAGCCATCAAGAGCCATCAAGAGCCATCAAGAGCCATCAAGAGCCATCAAGAGCCATCAAGGGCCATCAAGGGCCATCAAGGGCCATCAAGGGCCATCAAGAGCCATTCGTACATCCGAGCCCGATAAGGAAGCTCAGCTTGTACGAGCGCCAGCATGCGCCCCGTTGGACCTCGCGAGTCGACCGTTGGAAAGCGCTCGCTTGGGCGAGCAGCCACCGCGACTTGTCCTCGAGCACATCGAGATTCTGTGCAGGGGCGAGGGTCTGCAATCAATGCAATCAATGGCAATCAAGGGTCCTCAGAGATTCTGTTCAGGCGCGAGAGCCTCGAGACCGACGGTCAGCAATCATGGCAATCCAAGGCAATCATGGCAATCCAATGCAATCCAAGGCAATCAAGGGGGTTCAGCATCATCACACCTGCGAATTGGCGAGCAACCGATCGACAGTCTCTTCCATAACGCTCGCCACCTCCTCCGTCGCCTGCATCAGACTGACCACGCGGCGATAGCGCGCGATCCTCTCTGGCCGAGAGTGCTGCCACATCAATTCCCTCAGTTGCTCACCTGGTGAGGGAGAACATCAGCTGTCATCAGAGGCACTCAGAGGTCAGAGAGTGCTGCCACATCAATTCCCTCAGTTGCTCACCGAAGGCGGCGTCCGGCACCGAAGACTCCGACGCGCCGATAGGTGTCGCCGGCTGTCGCTGTCCTCGTCCGCGGAGACGGGCCCAGTCGATCCGACCGGCAGGTGCCGACCCAGCTCCGCCCGTCTCCGCCGAAGAGACCAGCGACCGTGAACACAGTTGTGAACACCCTGGAACGCACGTCGCCTTCGCTTGGACCGCGCTCGCAAAGCTCGAGTAGGCCTCCTCGCAAAGGCGACTAGCGAGCTCTGCTTCGAAGGCGGTGAGCGCGATGACGACAAAAGCGTGTCCGTGCCGTTTCAGCGTGTGTATCGTCACCAAGGGCACCGTGGCCATCATCCGCGGCACACGCTCAATCTGAGAGCAAAAGCTCACGGCACGCTGCAACCCTTTCTCCATCTTGAGTGCGGCTGCACGCAAGGCCGGCACCGCAGACGGCTCCACCAGTGCACCCTCTGCGAGCAGAATGCCCTCGCAGATCACGGCAGCATACAGCAACGGCTCGAGCGCCGAACCACCGGCACCAACGGGATTGATGAGTGGCTCGCTGAGCCGACCGCCATCACTGTTGCCGCCCGTTGAGGAGGCTGTCGAGTATCGATCGGACGAGGCCGTAGATCGGTCGAGCGTGTGTCTCGACATGATGGTGGACAGAACAGTAGCCTCACGACACCGGCGTCCTTGGGGGCGGGTGAGCGTCAAGCGTCAGGCATTGAGGCGCCCTCGTGATGCCTGTTGTGGAGAAGTATCGATGAACAAAGTTTGTATCGGCACTACGCATGCTGGCTGTCATTCCACCTCTCACAGGACCGTTGACGAAACGTTCTTTTGAGGCGCGCGCGTCGGAGCTGCCATTGTACGATCTGCCGTCCACGTGAGCTTGCCATCCAAGAAGCCGCTGGACGGCGCGCCATGATCATCTACTACTTTGGCAAGGTGTACTACTCGCGCACGCTCTCGTGGGCGTGCACCACGCTCGTGCTGCTCAGCGTTCCCGCCGCGGCGCTCGCGTGGCACCTGCGGCCGCACGAGTGCCTCTCGCAAGAGTCGCAGGCTCTCGCAATGCTCGCGGTCGACTACTGGCTCGCGGCCACGCTGCTCTCGGGCCCGCTGTGGTACTTGCTTGCGTACAGCTTCGCGCGAATGGACGACGATCAGCCCGAGCTCCTCGCGCTCAGGGGCACGAGCGCAGTGATTGTGGCCGCGGCGTCGACAACGCTGGTGGTGCAGGTGCTGCCGCGGCTGGTGCTCGCATCCGCGACGGCGCTGTACGTGGGCCTCTCGCTCAACCTGGGCTGCTGGTGGGCCTCGCTCTGGCTGCGCCTGCAGACCGACGGCCTGGCCGCGCACCTGCCGCCGTCGGTGCGGCGCGCCCTGCTGCACGAACGACCCATCGACTGGCTGCGCCGTAGCGACTGGACAGAGATGGTGCTGCGCGCGCGCCAGATGCTCCCGCTGCTGCTCCTGCCCGATGGCGAGCTCCGCCACGGCCTCGCCCAACTGCCGCCGCGCCTACGGCGCCGTCTCGAGCGCCCCGGGCTCGCCGCGCTGTTGCCCAACACGGCGCGGCAGTTACTCAAGCCTTGGGCCACGGGCCCCGATCTGCTGCGGGTGCGTCCGCTGCCGATCTCGCCGCTCGACGTCGTCGCGGCCCGCCCGCCCGCGCCGGCGTCGACGACTCCAAACGGACACGCGCATGGGACGAGCGCTTCACCTGCGGCGGCGGCCGTCTCCGCGTACCGGTACGATGCCGAGGAGGAGGAGGAGGAGGAGGAGGAGGAGGAGGCGGGCGAGGTGGAGGAGGAGGAGGCGGATGGTGAGCTCGCGGCAGCTCCGGCGGCGGGCCTCGCGCGTCGGCCGCCGTCACGCGCCGCCGTGGGCGCTGCCGCCGCCGCCGCCACCAGCCCGCCTGAGTGGCTCCTCCTCTATGCAGTGCGTTGCCACGTGTCTCGCATGGTGCGCGATCGTCTGCAGCACCAGTTGCAGCAAGCTGTCGGGCCCGTGGCGGCGGCGGCGCTCGAGACGGCGCTCGTTCGGCTCGCCGACTTTGGCGCGAGCGCCGAGCTGCGCGCCGTCGTGGGCGCGCTCGCCGCTCTCGCCGTCGGCCGCCGGCTGTGCGGGGTTTCGTCAGGTTCGTCAGGTCGGCGAGGGCTGCTGCTCGGCTCTCGAACGAGCACGCTCGCGGTCACGCTTGGCGCGCTGCTGGCGGCGCGCTTGGTACGGCGCGTGCGGGCGAGCGGTGAGGGTTCGTCAAGTGAGGCTCATGCTCTGGGTAGCATGCACGTGGCCAGGTCCGGCTCACCGCCGCGACCACGTCTTGGCCGCTGAGGGCCAGGTACTGGTAGCATTGGCCATTGCTGCGTTGCGAACCCTAAATGGCCCCATGGACTGCAACAGGGACGAGTGACGCGCGAGAAAGCGCTTGGAGAACGGTTGCTGTAACACTGTTGCCACAATTTTCGGACTTGCCGTGAACAAAACAGCGTTTCTATTTCACACTTCACTTTCTTGCTTGCTTCCTCGGGTCGGTGGTCGGGATGCCGGCGGCCGCACGCTCGACAGGCGAGATCACGCACGGCCTCACCCTCCGCGGCGCCCAGCTGAGCTGGGCAATCCTCGAGGGCGAGAAGGTGATCGAGAACCGGACCGTGAGCCTTCCGGCGGGCTGGATTGCCATCCACACGGGGGTAGGCAAGCTGGATCCCGAGCACGAGCGCAAGGTCCGCTCGCTGCTGCCAAACGTGCCGCCGGAGGCGCTCCTACCTCACGGATGCATCGTAGGCGCGTGCCGCATCGATCGTGCCACGTCCGTGCAAGCATGCATGGGGACCGATGCGCAAGTGTGGGCAACAGGTCCCGTGTGCAACGTGGTCGGCGCTGTTTGCAAGCTGTCGCGGCCGGTGCCGCACAAGGGCGCGCTCGGGCTCTGGCCGATTGATGCCGCCGTGCTCGTGTCCGTGCAGGCCCAGCTACGCGAGGCGACTGTGCGCGAGGCGGACCCGGCGAGGCTGCCTCCGCTAGGGGTGGCACCGCCCAGCCCGCGCAAACGCAAACGTGCCTTCGACGGCGATGTGGGCAGCTCGTCAGCATGCGTGCAGACGAAGCTGCAGCCGCCCAAGCCGCCCAAGCCGCCGGCACCACTGCCAGCGCCGCTGCTGCCAGCGCAGCCTACAGCTCTGCAGCCGCCACCGACCGAACCTGCGGCGGCGCAGGCGCAACCACCCGAGCCTCGGCAGCCACCTCCACTCTCGCAGCGACCGATCCCACCCCTGTCGGGTGCCTCAGTTTCGGCACCGCCTGCGTACGCCCCGCCCCTGTTTCGACATCACCGGCGGCATGAGTCAACTCGGTAGCGACGATGGTATCGTCACCCCGGCGAGCTGGCCGCCGCGACACCGTGTAAAGGTAGCAGAGAGACGACAGTTCCCATCCGTCAGAGTTCCGAGACGCGGTCTCGTAGGGTTCAAATATCGACGCATCGTTAACGCTCCATCTCGCATGCGGTAATAAAATGCGTCCCATGTCGGCGCGCTCGCGCGCCCCCTGGGACGCGGGCGCGCATTCAGCGGTGGGTTGTACGTCTACGTGGGGGCCCGGCGCGATCACAGCGCGCACCGCACTAGCGGGGCCCACTGACGCGTCCGAGACGTGCACCCGTGAGCCCGTGTGTCGTCGACCCCACTCGGACTCGCACGCGGCACCGTCGACTCCCCACAGCCCACAGACTCGACTTCACACTTCTTGTACGACCATCAGCTCTCATCAGTACATCTCTCACTCTAGTCTCCGCCTCCGCTGTATGTGCCCATGCCTGCGTGTATCTCAACTGCTCAACATGCTGTTCGCAATGGCCCTCAAGATGATGCCGATTGCCATCAAGGGATCTGTTTGGCTTGGAGCTTGCCGAGGACCCCCATCGCGTATTCGTAGGCGAAGAAGCCGACAGCGCTCATGGGCACCGCGCGGAGCAGCTTGAGGCCCAGCCCGTTGTAAAAGGCGCGCAGGCCGCCCTCGGCGTAGATTGCCCGCGCTGCCTCGGCCACGCTCGCTTGCCCACCCTCCATTTGGCATCGCGTCTTAATCACATCAGCCGGGTACCCGACGACCCAGGCCGCGATGGCGGCGAAGGCGCCGGAGCTGAGCTGTGCGACGGTGCTCAACGGCGGCGGCGTGCCCCCCACGGGCAGGCCGGCAGCCTCTGAAGCGCGCCGCTCAAAGTGCTTCTTGCTGTACTCGTACGCGGCGAACCACACACCATGCGGCACGACGTCACGCAGGAGCGTCGCGTACAGGCCCTTGTGGAGCAGCGGTGGCAAGGGTGGAGCGACGGCAGCCGCACCGCGCGGCGAGGGGCGCAGCAGCTCGCGAGTCAGCGTGCTGACGGTGGGCACCTCCTTGCCCATGGCAAGCTGCAGCCTCACCTTGAGGAGCTCGACGGGAGACTGCAAGAAGGACTGCATGAAGCCTCCCGTGCACCCACCGATGAAGACAGGCAATATGCTCTCGCCACCGTACGCGTCGCCCACGCGCTTGCCAGCGCCGTAGCCATACATGAGCATGGCATTGTTGAGCGGCACCGTGGCAAACATCAGCGCCGACCCTCGCCACATGCTCAGCAAGCCGTTGGGTGGCTTGTTGACCTGCGCCGTCGCGCCCGATTGCAATTTGGTCAGCAAAAAATCAATGGGCTGCGTCACCGCGAGCCCAACCACCCCCGACACCCATCCGGCTACAAAAGAAGCGTCCATGGCGAAAGTGTCAGCCTAGTTAGATTTCCGACGACGATTCGCCGACGAGCCTCTCGGTTCTTGGATGCGCCACGGATCAAACTTGAAGCCTCATGTTTCATTCTTGCATATTAAACATACGATTGGCGTTACACTTAGGGCGACACGTGGATGAGCATAGGTCCCTTGGGGCCCCTCGGTAACTACCTTGGGGTTGGTTGTTACCATTGGGCTAGGGAGTAGCTACGGTTCCCTCGCGGGGATATTATGCTGCGCATAATATGCTACCGCGAGCGCTTAAATCCGCTCTAGTGGCTACTCCTATCGAGGCTGGACAGGCCAGGGAACCCGACCATAGGGGATGGTCGAATCGGCTGGTGTGTCACTCGATTACTTTGTTGTATTAACTGTTACTGCTGTTGTGTTTGTGTGTTTGGCGCGGTTGTTGGCGCTGCTCCGCTCACCCGCATGAGTGTTGCTCTCCACGCTGCCAGTGCCAGTCCGTTCCCGTCCAGGGGTGTGAAGAGCAGTGATGGTGGGAGTCGCATCTCCACTTCAACTGCCTCTGGCGGGATGAGGTGGAACTTATCGGCCCTCGTGGGCCAGTCCGCTGGGTTGTCGTCGGTCGGCACCCAGTCGAAGTAGACGAGTACGTTGAACCAAAGGAGAGCTAGGTGCAGCATGCACACAAGCCGCATGCAGCCGGGGAAGTTACCGCTTCCGCCGACGGCTGCTGAGAGGGCAACCGTGTTGTCGCACCAGTGCATGACTGCCCGCCCCTTGAGGCGATCGCCAAACGTATAGTATGCCGACACCATGGCTAGCATCTCGGCTTGCGCGATGTGCTGTTTCTTGTTCACATCGAATAGGAGATAGCACCACCGCGGGACGTCCTGCTTGGCGTACACCAGCGCTGGTTGCCCGGCCGGGGGTTCTAGGTCGACGAGCCATATTCCGAGCTTGCCGTCGCCTGGTCCGAAGCTCCTGGGGTGTCGCACGTAGGATGCGTCGGTGTACAAGTACACCGGCCTTCGCCTGTCTCTTCTCATGTAGACGAGGAGTGGCGGGAGCGCTGGGAGTACGACGAGGAGGAAGGCTAAGACCTCGCTAAGTTCGGGTGTCCAGGCGTCGCTGGTCCCGCGCGCGTGCCTGCTCAGGACGCCAACGACCGCCCTGCCGACCCGTATGGCGGCGGTTTGCAGCGTGAAGCCGAGCTTCCCTACCACCTCTTCGGCGGCTCCTGGGTCGAGGCGGCGTTTTTCCTTGCCCTCCTGAAGTTCCCGGAGGATGTTCTTGATCCTGCTTTCGGTGGCCGAGAACTCCGCGTATCCCTCTGGGAGGTGAACGTTGGCGAGGTTAGCTTGTACGCCGAGTAGCTTGTTGGCCGGTCTCAGCGGCTGGTGCTTATCTGCTTTTATTTGGAATCCGGCGCACTCGTGGGTGCAGCCGATGCCATCGGCGGCCCTACTTTTGGCCTCGATGATGTCCACCGTGAAGTGGTCGTCAACGTAGTGGTCTGTGAGGAGCCCGAAGTGCACTCTGGTGGTCCATGATAGGAGGTGCGCAACTCTTGCGAAGTTGAGGACGCTCGCCGAGGAGCCAAACGTGTGTCCCCAGACTACGCTAAATCTGACTCCGGCTTCGCCGAGTCTGTTGCCGTCGTCTAGGCCGCTGTAGTAGAAGGCTACTATGAACCAGTGCGCGTCGGCGTTTGGTACTTGCCTGAAGGCTCCAGCCATGTCGTCGACTGTGAGTCCGCACGCCGGCATCGTTATGCCCTGGGCGTCGTACGCCTCTCTGAGAATGCGACATGCTGTGGCGGGCGTCTCGAAGCACGGGTTGAACGTCGTCTCGCAGTGCGAGACTGCCCCGTTCTGCCCCCCGGTTTTGGCATTGTCAATTCTTCGCCAGGCGATGGACCCGTCGGCCTTTTCGCCCTGATTGCGCGCGAAGGCGGTGATGACTCGAATGCCTTTGAGGCCGCCATGCTGAGCGGCCCAAGTTCGAAGTTCTTTCTGCGACATGGGCTTGCCCATGGTCGGCTGCGGTACACTGCTGCCATCTGCCGCCGTTCTGGTGAGGCGTGATTCTTTGAGTACCGAGGCCTCGATCGCTCGCAGGGCCCCGGCGCGGTCCCCTCCTTCGGCGAGTGCTTCTGTGGCTTCTCGTTTCGTCTTCCTGATGACGTCCCCAAGCCAGTCTACGTTGCTTGGGTGGTATTGTTGTGGCGATGCTTTGCTGTCTTGACCCTGGGGTTGCGGGCGCCTAGCCCGTCCTCCGCCGAGCTCGTCGAGTGTGTAGGCTGCAGGTCGGCAGACTGGTCGGAAGAGCCCGCTGTCGGCGAGGGTTCCGAACGATGGGAAGCCCGCGGTCAGGTGCTTCCCGAGGTTTATGTCTGGCCAGTCGTAGGCTTCGATCCATGCGCACATTAGCGGTACGTTCACCTGGCTGCAGATGACTCGCGCCTCCAGGGTCATGATGTGATCCACTACCCAGTCGGCGAACGGGCGCAGTGCGCTCGCCGCCGCCTCCATGAGTTGCCTGCGGGCCAGTCCGTTTGCCACGAGGCTGGTCCCGGCTGCGACCATGTAGTCGGCGATGTCCCGAATGGTGTCGTGCGAGTGCATGCGTACGTTGTGCGAGACGTGCGGTAATGTTGTTATGTGGGTTATTGCGTACATGACGTGGGCCCAGGGGTTGCCCGGCTCGAGGGGTACCAGCCTGTCGCAGACTGGTCTGACCCACTTGTTCCCGATGTCGTCGGCCGCGTGGCCTCCTGCCCATCGTTGCGGCAGCACTAGGGTCGTGCGTACGATCTTGTCGACACTCTGGCGCCCCTGAGGGCGACGACCACCGCGTCGAAGGCGGTGAGGTAGTCGCGCGGGACCCTATGTGGGCTGCAGAAGCGAAGTGAGTCTCGCGGCTCCCAAAGGGCGCAGCCGGTGATGGTTGCGAGGAGCAGGGGGGTGAGTGCGCTCATCCTCTTAGCTGCTGGGACTGCCATTTCGCCGAGCGTCTTTTCGTGACGTGGTCCAGCTAACGGTCGGGATTTGGGGGTGCATGCGTCGAGTCGCGTTCGGTCCCTACCCTTTGTTGACTTCTTTGGGTCGGATTCCGACGTTTGTATCCTAACTTTGTGAGTTTGACGACGCGCGCGCTCGCTTTTACCGGCGAGGCGTCACGTCGTCATGTCGTCGGCCCTCGCCTCCCCGACAGCGTACGCGATCCTTTGCACGGAGGGGCTGCAGGAGATGCTACCGCTACTTCGTGCTGATGCGAGCGTCGAGGTGGGTGCGGTATTCGACACTCTTGCCCTGGCGATGACCGAGGGTCATAGCGACGCTCGGACTCTCACTCGCACTGCCAAGCGGCTGTGGCGGGCGACCCTTGGTGAGCCGCCTGCTGCGGATCCTGATGATGAGACTACGCCGGGCTGGGAGAGCCTACGTTCCAAACTGGACCGTTGCGTTGCCCGCGCGAGGGACTCGCTTGCTCGTAGCCTGGTGGGTCATCAGGCCCGCGCGACCGAGGATGCTGGTCCCGCTGGTGTCGCCACCTCCGGCCGCACGCTGTCGGCTGCAGAGGAGACCGATATGGACGCTCGGTGGCAGGCAAGTGGTCGCCGCGTCCCGGGTGAGATCTTCATGCCTTCGTCGTCGTTTCTTGCGACGATGCGGAAGTACCTCTGGCCGGTGGGCCACGTCGACACGTCGGAGGGTATGGTGGTGCGGCCGAGTTCGATGGAGTGGCCCGCGAAGGAGCAGGCCCCAATCGAGGTCGTTGCTACCCGGAAGGGGGTGCACTTCCGCCCGGCTGGCAAGGTGGGTGTCGCCCCTACGACGTGCGGCAGAAGATGTCTCCTGGGGCTGCGCTGGTGGCGGCCTGGCCGACCTTGCGCGCCCAGATCGTCCAGGTGGATCGCGAGGGCCACCATGGGGCGCCCGATACTGCGGCCGCCTCTGGTTCCTCGAGCCCTGCGGCGGCGGCACTGGAGCAGCTCTTGGCGACCGCGATGGCCGCGTCTGCCAGCCCGCCCGTGGCGGAGGCCCCGGGGGTGGCCTCGCTCCTGGCCTCCCTTTTGGCGGCCTCACCTGTGGTGACGAAGCAGCGGTCGGGTAAGGCCCGCTCTACGGCCGCGTCGTCGCCCCTCTCGGGCGCGTCCCGTCACCAGCTGAATAACTTCCTGCAGCAGGTGGCGAAGGCCGCCAAGCCGAAGGTGGTGGCCCCCCCTGCCCCGAAGGGCGATCCGACCATGGTTGCCTTGCTCGCCCTGTTGAAGGGTAAGGGGGCTGCCTCGGGTGGCGACGAGAAGTGCAAGAACTTCGCGTCGACGGGCAAGTGCAAGTACGGCGCTAAGTGCCGTTACACTCATTGAGGGGGGGGGGGTGGTGCCGGTATTGCCCGGTGGTGGGTTTCGCGCGCCCGCACTGCGCCCGTGGCTAGCGCCCGTACTGCGCTGACGTCGCCTGGCGACTCGTTTGTGTTATTTGAGGGGCGGTCGGCCCTGTCGGCGGCGCCCGTACTGCGCGCGCTTCGCTTGCCTCGCCCTTTCTGTTGCGTGTGGGGATGGTGGTTGGGAGGATTTCGGCCTGTGGCCCTGGGCCCGTGCAGGCCGTTGGCGCGCCGGGCAGCGCGGTCCGGTCGCGTGCCCCCTGAAGTCGCTTGATGCGCTCCACGAGCGACTCGCTCATTTCTGTGGCCAGCCTCTCTTGGCGAGGGTGGCGTCTAGTTCTTGGTGGGTCACGGGATCCCACGCCATCCTGGGATGACGTGGTTAAGGGAGGTGTCCCCCTAATTAGGATACCGTCAATGCGTCTGTGTAATAAAGCCCTGAGGCCACACCCCCCAATCCAGTCAGGGCCGTATTAAACATACGATTGGCGTTACACTTAGGGCGACACGTGGATGAGCATAGGTCCCTTGGGGCCCCTCAGTAACTACCTTGGGGTTGGTTGTTACCATTGGGCTAGGGAGTAGCTACGGTTCCCTCGCGGGGATATTATGCTGCGCATAATATGCTACCGCGAGCGCTTAAATCCAACCGTCCTGAATGTTGTAGCTTCTCCATATGTCCTGAATTATATATTATATGTTACTGGCCGTGCTTCTAGAGTACGAGACACTCGCAACACTAGCCTACGTTGGTCGCGACTGTGCTGGTCGCTGCATGCGCGCCCACGTGAGGTTGCGCGTTGCTTCATGGTGCCGGCCGTAGGATGGCTCCCGCGATCTGCGTGTGCACCTGGTCGGAGCCGGGCTGCCATCCTGGCGGGGCGAATGACAGGTCGCTCGGCCCGTTGCTTGGCTTGACTTTGCAGTTTCTGCAGGCCAGATCGGCCGCATGGCATGGCCCGCAGTAGGGGGCGATGAGGTTCGGGAACTGCGCGCACCATGGTATATTGTTCGCCTCGCAGTTGTTGCACCAGTCGCCTGGGTTGAGCTCACCGCAGTGGTCGCACCCGAATGTCCTATCCCTGATGTTTTCGGGAATGAGGGTGAGCAGGTGGGCGGTGTGCGCCCGCGCGAGCTCCACGTATACGCGTCGATGCTTGATGGGCGGCGCGACGTACGCCCCAGCCTGCTGCCGCGGCTGGCCTTGGCCTTGGGCACTGTGCCCGTGCGCCTGGTCCATGGGCGTCGCCGCCACTCTAGCGATCGGCGACGAGGTCGCGCGTTCTCGCGAGGATCTCCTTATTTCGCCCGCCGTAGTTTTCCGGTGCGCAGTTGGGTTTCGTTGCTGTTTCGTCACCGTTGGTGTGTTGAAACAGGTGGCGCGCGTTTTAGGCGATCTCCTCCTTGTGAGTGTTGTTCTTTCCTATCGTGAACGAGTGTACCTGGTCAGTACGGGACCGTATACGGACGGGCCTTTGTCGGGCTCTCGTACTCGCTGTGATTACCTGGTCCTTGCTGGACCCTGTGCGCACGGGCCTTTGGCGGGCTCTCGTGCGTCCTGCGCTTGTGCAGCGGGCCCCGGTGGGGGCGCTCTCGCTTGCCTTCGCGCTGCGGGCGACCGCCGGTCGCTCTCGCTCGGGGTTTACGCGCCCCCTTCCTTGTATTCAGGCGGGGCCGCCCGCCGATTCGATCACAGCTGCCGCGCGTGCGATGATCGCGCGCACCGCCCCTCCAATAGTGGGGGGGGCGAGCGCCGCGCCTGCGACGACGGTTGCGGCGCTGGCGTTGGCGCCGGTGGCTCCGGGTGCTGCGACCTCCGCTGGGCCTTGTCCGTCGCCGCCGCTGGCCGTCACCCCTGGCTCCGCGGCCGCGCTAGGTCCGGCTCCGGCCGATGCTACGGCGCTGGCCGCTGCGACGACGGCGAGGATCGCTGCCGTGGGCTCTTGCCCGCCCTGTATATTGAGGCTGGGTGCGACCGCGGTGCTCCTCTGGAAGCCCGTTGGCCAGGCTGCCTCGTGGAGTAGCTTCCATCCTTTGACGCCGGCTATGGCCGAGAGGTCTGCCGCGTGCTCGAGGATGAGAGCCGAGATGGCCTTGTGCTGCCTGAGGAGGATGCCGGGGAGTGCAACCGAGGTGCCGTGCGAGGAGTATTGGTCGGGCGTTGTATGCGCCGCCGCGTCCTCGTCGGGGTCCTTGCCCCATACGGTTGTGACTAGGTCTGCCAGTCGCCCCATGCCCGGCACGGTGGTCTCTTCTGCCGCGCTCTTGGACCATATGCCTATCTCTCTGATGGCACGGCGCGATTCGAAGCGGGCGCCGGCCGCCGCTGGTAGCACGTGGCGGGCTGCCTGGACTCCTAGGTGATCGAGGCGCTCAAGGCGTGTCGGGCGCTGCTTGCGGCCGTCCGGGTAGGTGATGTACGCTCTCATGAGGTGACCGAGCATGCGCAGCGTGCGATTGCGGTCCATGGGCTTGTCGAGGAAGGTGCATCCCTCTTCGAAGGGGTTGGCGCTGGGCGCCGAGAGGTCGCGCACGAGGAAGCCGAGGTGGGTGACTCCCTGGAGCGAGTGGATGAGGGTTGCGCCATACTCGAAGCCGGTGAAGGTGCGCTTGACCGCGCAGAAGGGTTTGTCATATTTCTTGTCCATCGCCTTCTTCGCGTCGACCGCCACCCGCCCGTGGAAGAAGTCGGGATTGATTGCCCCAGTCTCCCCTTGGACCCGGTCGGTGATCTCTCCACACCTATTCGCGTTAACGTGGCGAAGCACGCCTTGCTGCATGATTTCCATCTGGGCGAAGCAGCCCCTCTGGGTCATGTTGAGCGAGGTGTCGGCGACGCCATACCCGATGTGCGCCACCATGTCCAGGTCCAGAGGGTTGGCAGGTTTCGCCTCGCCTTTGGTGGGCTTCGGCGCCGTCTTGCGTGCGTTCGCGTTAGCCTCGGTGTCGACCGCCAGGTCGAAGCCCCATGCTTTGAGTTTGCGAATTTGCGCCTCGGCGCCCTGCCGGGCGGTTTTCCCCTTCTTAGCTTCCTGGTTGAGGAAGCCGATGATGGCCCTCGAGTTGACGCGTCCGTGGATGCGCATGGTCCCGTCGTCGGGGGGGCCGTCTCGCTCTATGAGGTACTGCTCCAGCCCGAGCGCACGGCCTTTGCACATCGTGATGTATCCGCGCGAGGACGCGGCTATCGAGTTGAGGTAGTCGTCAAGGTCGCCTTGGGTGCCGGTGATCGTGTTGTCCTGGAAATGTCGCCGAGCGCAGTCGATGTTGCCGATTGCGCTGATGAGTTCGGCCGCTGCCTTGCGGTTGTCGGCTACCATTCGCTCGATCGGCGCGTTACCCATCGGGCCCATCGTGACGCCCGCGTCATCGACCTCGTCGTCGCTGCCTTCCTCCGAGTCTTCGTGCCGCATGGGCGCTCTTCTCGTGGCAGCTCCGTCGGCGTCGGCGCGTGCTCTCTTGAAGTCGTGCCATCTCACGTGCTTGTTGCGACTGGTGTTCGCCGCGCCGATGCCCGCGCCGGCCTGCTGCTGGGCTTCTGCCCCCACAGGCGGCCTGGGTCCCTGTGCCTCCCTGAGCAGCCGCTCTTGCCCGAGCTTGGCGAGTTGCTTGGATAAGATGACAGCCCACTAGTGGGCTGTCATCTTTGACCCCGTGCTGTGTTTTGGCGCTTTGTGTTTTTGTGTTTTAGCCTCACCCGCAGGGCGTGTGTTTTGTGTTTTTGTGTTTTGGCCTTGCTCGCCTGAGGGCTGTGTTTTGTGTTTTCGTGTTTTGGGGCCTCTGCAGGCAGGGTGAACTCAACGGACAACGTACCGGGCCCCTCGTGATCGCCCTACGTTTCTTGCCAACACCGCTTTCTTTATCACCATCACCATCGCTGTTGTCGCTATTATGTGGACCCTCGTCATCATCATCCTCGACGTCAAAGTCGGCTTCGGATTCATCGTCATCTGAGCTATCCTCATCATCCGCCGAGCGTCGCATCGCCTCAGCGTGGATGATGGATTCGATGTTGATGGCCTCGTTGTCTTCGTGACTATCTTCGTCACTCATACGAAGAGCGATGAAATCCGGATTGCCCCTCTTCGCCCGACGGACAGAGCGCATCATGCCCATATCGAGTTCAGCATCCACGAAGCGTGCGCCGTCACGAAGCGTGCGCCATCACTCGGGCCGAGAATCGCAGTGAATACTGGTGTACATTCACGATTGCGAGGGCGCTCTGACCTGATGACTTTCTGATATCACCGGCGTGAATGGAGGCGTGGCGATGCGCCCGCGTGCTCGCGGTAATGGCGGAATCTCTCTTTGTTGATCAAGAGAGGAGGTTGATGGACCAGCGCCGCGTGCGCACATCGCGCCTACCGCCTTTGAGCACGCGCGAAAATCCATGCCTGGGAGCGGGAGGATGCAGGGGCGGATTCGTACGGGGCGACCTCTTCCGAGTCAGCCGCTACGTGAGCACCGGGGCTCGCGAACTCGTGCGCGATATCGAGAGAAAAATGCGCCATTGCGTAGACGCGAGAAATCCTTTTCAAGCCGTTTCGTTCAATCTTTCTATTTCGGTTTTGAGGAAATTGAGGAAAAGTTTTGTCAGGAGGTTCCGCACCTCAGGTGCAATCAGACGCAATCAGACGCAATCAGGCGCAATCAGACGCATTCAGACGCAATCAGCATGCCCGGAGCTTTGTGTTTCCGTGTTTTCGTGTTTTGGGCGGGCCGCAAGGGCCTGTGTTTTGTGTTTTTGTGTTTTGGGCTGGCACAACGGGCCTGTGTTTTGTGTTTTCGTGTTTTGGCAGACCCCCCTCAAAACACAGCACGGGGTCAAAGAAATGCGGGCCATTCGGCGGCCTCTTGACGTAGGATTCCTCGTAAGCGGTTACAGAATCACACACACAGTGGAATTATCATGTTGTTTCGATGTTGCTATATTGGTCGCCCGTAGTTTGCAGATGCTTGCGCAACGATGCATGCATTCACTTTTCTCGTTTTGTCATCTTCGCAACAACAATGCACGAATGCTTGCAGGTCGTTTGATCAACGCATAGCGATATGCGCAGCGATGGCTCAAAAGTGTCGAACATCGCGGTCGTGATGCTTGACACGCGCACTCCGAACCTGGAGCCACTAGCCCACGCGTCGGTGCCACTGCGAGACGTGACGGCCCTCTCTCTTGCATATTGTGAGTTCAGCGTCAAATATGTTCGTTCAGCGCCTCCTTTGTTCTCACACGTTGCCCTCGTGCGATCTCACTCTTGCTCATGCAGACCAGAACATTCGCTGGGCGTGCGCTCATGGCTACGCCCTCTACTTCTTGCGCCTTGCAGGCGGCGGCTGCTTGCACCCGAGCTGGGGGCAGCGCCACCCGAGCTACTGTAAGCTCGCGGCAGTGGCGCATGTGCTCTCGCTCAGTGCGTTTGGGAGCGTCGTGTATCTCGACTCAGACGTGATGATGCGCAACGCCACCGAGGCGTCGCTTCCCGAGCTCCTTCGACGCTACAGCGCTGCCTCATACCAATCACACTATCCTCAGAGCGCATCGCCAGCCGGCGCGCAACTCTTCTTCGCGTGGGATACCCCCTACTCGCTTGGGCCGAACGCTGGCTTCTTCGTGGTGCACAGCAGCGCGGCCGCCCGTGAGGTGCTGCGCGCGTGGTGGAGCCTCGACCCAGGCCCCTACGGCCTCTCGCACGCCTTTGAGCAGCAGACGCTCCAGTGGATCCTGATGCATACGTCGCGTTACCGACCGCTCCTGCGCACGCTGCGGCTGCGAGCCATCGAGCCGCCGTGGCGTGACGCGGTGCATCACCTGGACCACAACACGGGCACGAAGGCACGCGTGTGGAACATCGCGCGCGCAGCGGCCGAAGGGCTTGCTCGGGACCCGTGGCTTCCAAGGAATGAGAGCGCGCGGCTGCAGAGCTACCTGCCACTGCTGCGCCAGTCGGTACGTGGCAAGTCGATGAAAGTGAGGCAGGATGTGATTCGGCTGGTTATGGCGGCCATCGGGCTCGACCTTCAACGCATCGGCCTTGCCTCGATAGCCAACACGTCATGGGGAGGCGATCGTGTTGGCCATCAGATTGTCCACACGTCGGCGAGCTGTGCGGGCTCCGTGTACATGATTCCGCACTTCGACGCCACGCGCAGCGCGGCGGAGCTGCTCAAGCCGATGCTCGAGTCGAGCCCGCAGGCTAGGCAGCTCGAGCTCGCACAACCAGCCGCATGGGAGGGGCTCCCGCTGCAGCTGCGCAACTGCTCGCACTTGCGCTCGGATCGGCTCGCCGCATGGCAGTCGTGGGAATTCCCTTCGATGCCCAAGCAGCAGAGTGCAAAGGGCAAGCGTTCTCGTGACGGGCGGATGCTTACAGACGACGACATGTCCTACTCGACCAAAACCCCGCCTACTCATGCCGATGCAGACGGAGCTCACACGGAGGCAGGGCACGTGGAGAAAGGTCTGCGCCTCGCCTTACAGGCCGTGCCTCGCGCGTGCCTCGCTCTTGGCGGCACGCGCGCTCACAAGAAACCGTACGCCCCTCTGGCGGTCCTGCATCGATGCCAGAAGACCTCATCGCGCCGCGCTTCGCCGCGCTCCGCCGTAGCTGCTCAAGCTGCCGTCGTGCTGATGCCGGGTGCGTCGCCTGTCACCCGAGGTATGGCCAGTGCGGCGGGTGCTGCAGCTGGAAGTGATGCGATTCGCCAAAGTGTGCCCCTCATGCTCAACGGCTCGACCATGGGCCAGATCCGCACCTCACATCCGCTCGCCACGCTGCGCACCGTCGTGCCATCCTTCCATGGTGGCTGTGGCTTCTGGCCAAACTGTACGAGCACGCTCACTGTGCTTCCGAAGCCATGCTGGGCGCACCTCGGCCTCAATGCGGCAAGTGGCTTTAGGCACACGACCTCCTCAGCGGACATCGTGCATGCATGTGGGGCCGAGGAGCCAGCGTTGCTCAACGCGGCGCACAGGCTTGATGAGGTGGAGGGCGGCGGCGCGTACGGCGAGCACGAAGGAAGGCGTCAAGGAGAAGTCACCACCCATGTCGGCACCAGCGAGCCCCTAAGCGAGCCCACGACAGGTCCGCAAGTTTATAAATTGGCTCTCGGTCCAAGCGGACCGGAGATCAGCCTTCACCGTGACAGCCTGGGTGACTTCCCGCGCATGGCTCTCTGCCTGACAACCTGGCGAGGCCAGCTCGTGGACGGCGCTCCTCTTGTCTTCTCACGCTGCCCAACCCTCATCGCCGCCACGTCACATTCCGGTCGGAGCGGTCGCTCTGCGGCGAGACAAGTAGCCAACCGTTCGAACCCGGGCGAGGGCGGTGGAGGGAAGGGGAGGCGGTTGCAGGTGAGCCACAAGAAGCGCAGGACGCGCAAGGAAGCACAGCAGCAGAGTGCCAAAGCGCACGGCTGGTCGCGTACCCGTGCAAGCAGTCAAGATGAAGGGGTGAGGGTCGCCTCCGCTGCACATGTGGCACAGACGCACTCGGAACAATCCATCGCCACGAACCAGGAAATGAAGCAGTGGCTCCGGTCAGCCAACCACCACGGCCGATCAGAGGGGGGCGCTTTGCCCATCACTTGGGTGGCAACGCCCGCCGCTAACGGGTTGGCAGGGCGCACACGGCAAGGTATTCGCCTCTCGCCTTCTCTGGCTCCACATCTGTGCTTGACAGCGCCGCCCATGGCAACCGTCCCTGATTAGAAACCGCATGCAGGGTCGAAAGCTCGACACGTAGACAGGCACAGGGTGGGTTTGGCCTGCGCGGGCGCTTTTGCGGCGGCGGCAACGAGGCAGCGTGGTGTGCCTTCAGCACGGGTGCACGGCGTGGTGTGTGAAGTGCGTGAACGTTAACGCGACACCCGCGACTACCGTGCTACGGAACTGTTACTGTGCCCGCTAAGTGCGTGTGCAGAGTGCGGTGCAGGGAACACGGAAATTCGTGTTGAGATTTTCAGATGCCTTACACATGCACCATGCACCCAGTAGAAAAGAAACAAAAACATGGTCATCATGGACGCACCTCCACACTCAGGCGTCCAACGCGACATCTCTTACCTCCGCTCCAGCATTCGAGTTCGAACTCGCCCCAAACAGCAGGTGCGAGTGAGTGTAGGATAGGGAGCTCACGTATCGAAACGTATCTGATGTGAAAATAGAAGACTCTACTCCCCTATTTGCGCTTTGGGTCAAACTACTGTTCGCGTCCGGGAACGGTATACTCAAGAGCAAATACATCGTTGGATCGAGGAGAGTCATGGAATTCCAGAAAGCAGTCCCGATATAGCCCCTCATGTGATTTCAACAGCATTCCGGGCATTTCATGATAACGCATCCAAGCGTGGTACGCCGGCTGGGTGTGGTTGTACAGCCTACAACTTTCCGAAGGAGTGCGACTTCCATTCGGACCTGCGACCATGTGCACTTGCGCTTGTTGAGCAGAAAATATGGCTTGGGCGGCGTACGAGAATGTGGAGCGTGGCGTCCCGACTAGACGCTTGCATCTTGCGAGAGCAAGCAGGTCAACCGCTGCACCTGTGAGCAAAGCGCGGCTGTACCTAAATGATCTCGAACTCCAGCTTCGCATACTCTGTGCAGGCGGGAAGACGACAGCTTTATTCCAAAGGAGACGGGTGTCGTTATCCAGAAGCGATGCAAAGTCGCGAAGCAGACTCGGAGAGCCCGATGCCACGAATATCTGTACGTTTTCCCTGGCGTGTTTGCACCCGAAATAATTCGCGTGCTTCTGATCGTTGCATGTGGTGACTCGCGCACCTTCAACAGCGGCCACGTCCAGCAGAAAGCGTGTGCACTTGGCGTACGCTTCGACCATCGTGTGAACATAACTTGTGGTGCAAGGAGGGCACGGCCGTTGTAAGCAAGGACACGAGTATGGGCTCAGGGTCTCGGTAGAGCGCATGTGTACACCAACGGCACATGGCAACGGATGTTCACCAAGCAATGCTTTGAGCTCCTGTAGTACATGCGGTCTCGGCGCCATCAACGTGGAAAATAAAATCTCAAAGCAGCGGTCGATCACTGGGCACACATCTGCCATGATGTTCCGATGCCATCTGTTTACGAGAAGCGCTTTCAGAAAGTAGCCGTCTGCCGATACTAGCAATCGATCGAAGGTGGAAATATCACGATCGCACGCAAGCCGTGCATGATTTTGCCACGGACCCTGTGAACTCAGATCCACAGCACGAACCGCGACTCCGCGCATGCCGTAGGACTGATTGAGCTGACTGATTGATGTCGCTCTTTTGAGGTCCCACGGTAGGCTGAAGACCTGAGAAAAGAGGCCATGAGGTGCGTCTTCGAAGATTAGCGTGCGTCCTGTGAGGCACGCGAGAACCACGAGCGATAGAGAGGCCAAGAGCTGGTTTCCCAGGCCACCAGTAAGTCTGCCAATGATCACTCGTTCCAGCGATGCCACACTAATCACAGGCTCGGACTGGTTGCGTATGCATTGCTGTATGAAATGCTGCCCGTGTGCGCGCATCACTCTCCCCGATCAGGCCTTCACGCGGTTTCAGGGGTGTGTGTACGGACGCCTTGCGTGAATGTGAACACGACAGACGCACACTGTTACTCGCTCAGAATTCACTCACCTTACACGTCCCTTGCGTGTGTTCGTTCCGGATCCAGTAACTTTCCACGTCGTGGCGTTACCGTACCGTGTTAAAAACCCCTGTCGAGTAAACACCTCTCTTTCCCCACAGCACGCTGTTTGACGCTCGCGGCAATGCAGGCAATGCCGCTTCCGGCGACGCGACAGAGAGGAGGTGTCGGTTTACTCGACAGATAAAACCCCGTTCCTATTATTGAGACCAGGCCATACACACCCGGCACCAGCGAGGGCCGGAGGCGCCCAAGCATATGCTCTCACGCCACTCACAGTCACCGTTGCGTGCACTACGAGCTAGCTCACTGGGGTCTCCGGTCTCCGCGTCGAGCCGCCCCAAGCAAACGAGGCCCCAGCCCGCGCTCACTCGGCGGACACCAGGACCTTGGAGACCACGCCGGCGCCGACCGTCTTGCCACCCTCCCGGAAGGCGAAACGCATACCCTCCTCGATCGCCATTGGGTGCACCAGCTCGCACGTCACCTCGGCATTGTCGCCTGGCATCACCATTTGCCGATCCGCGCTCAGCGTCATCGCGGCGGTCACGTCGGCGGTGCGGAAGAAGCATTGCGGCCGGTAGTTTGTGAAGAATGGCGTGTGCCGCCCGCCCTCCTCCTTCGTCAGCGCGTATATGGACGCCTCAAACTTGGTGGCCGGCTTCAGCAGTCCCGGCTTGGCGAGCACCTGGCCACGCTGCACGTCGTCGCGCTTAAGTCCGCGCAGCAGGCAGCCAACGTTGTCGCCGGCGTCGCCCGACTCGAGCGACTTGTGGAACATCTCGACGCCCGTAACGATCGTCGACTGCGTCTTGCGCAGGCCGACGATCTCGATCGTATCTCCCGGCTTGACGCGCCCCGACTCGACGCGGCCGGTCACGACGGTGCCGCGGCCCGGGATCGAGAAGGTGCCCTCGACCGGCATGATGAACGCCTTCTCGAGGTCGCGCTTGGGCGTTGGGATGAACTCATCCACCTGCTTCATCAGCTCGATGATCGCATCCTTGCCCATCTTGTCCTCCCGCCCCTCGAGCGCGCACAGGGCCGAGCCGCGCACGATCGGAATGTCGTCGCCTGGGAAGTCGTGCTTTGAGAGAAGCTCGCGCACCTCCATCTCGACGAGCTCGAGAAGCTCCTCGTCCTGCACCATGTCGCACTTGTTCAGGAACACCACAATCCGCGGCAGGCCCACCTGCTTGGCCAGCAGCACGTGCTCGCGCGTCTGCGGCATCGGCCCGTCGGGCGCCGAGACGACCAGGATCGCGCCGTCCATCGTCGCGGCGCCGGTGATCATGTTCTTAACGTAGTCGGCGTGGCCTGGGCAGTCGACGTGCGCATAGTGGCGTTTGGTCGTCTCGTACTCAACGTGCGTGGAGTTGATGGTGATGCCACGCGCCTTCTCCTCCGGAGCCTTGTCGATCGAATCGTAGCCGCGGAACTGGGCCATGCAGCCAGGCGCTTCCGACATGACCTTGGTGATTGCAGCGGTCAACGTGGTCTTGCCATGATCGACGTGGCCAATCGTACCAACGTTCACGTGCGGCTTCGTGCGCACCCACTCTGCCATCCCGCGCGCGAGCGTCCGACTCGCAGCCCGACGCATCATCGACGATCCGACGAGTTTTTGCATTGGCCACGTGCGAGGGGCCCTCCGGTGTATTCATAATTCATAAATGTTCTGGTAAAAAGACACCGGGGAAAACAGTTCAGTTCAGTTCAGTTTCGTCGCGGACCCCCCACGCTCACTCCACCTCCCGGCCCCAATGTGATATGAGGGGTGGGGGAGTACGTGCACGCGCTCACGCGTGCGTTGCCTTGGGCCGGTGTGTGGCCTTCGGTCGGCCGAAGATGAGCGTCTGGGGACACGCTGGTGCA
>Ga0210244_100866_pt1 | contig 26966 bp, 17 predicted proteins | sample ChrtobMetaP3_0mM_FD_155473 | JGI IMG/M metagenome (GOLD analysis project Ga0210244, IMG submission 155473) | Chrysochromulina tobin associated microbial communities from unialgal haptophyte culture, Seattle, Washington, United States - P3_0mM | ecosystem: Host-associated > Algae > Haptophytes >...
CCGGGTGCGCGCTCAACTGCTCGAGCAACTACGAGAAGCTCGACGCGTTCCCGTGTAACGAGTGTGGCTTCTGCAAGCATCAGCCCACGCCGACTGGGACACGACCAGATGCTTCAACTTGCTCAAGACTTGCTCGTGCCGACGTCGCATCCCTTCGCGCTTCCTTCAACATCACGGCCCTCGCGCATGCCACGGAGCGCCTCGCTGGCGGCGCTGCCACAGTCGGCGGCGACGAAGGCTGTGAGCCCTTCTCTTGTTACCACCGACATCACCGGCAGCGGCGGCAACGGCGGCCTGAGAATGCCGCTGCCGGCAAGGCTCGGTCCACTATCCCCGGTGGCGCCCTTCGACTTCTTCCAGGCAGGCGCGCCGAAGGGCGGCTTCGTCGGCTTCGGAGAACATCCCGACTCCGTCGGTCGGCTGCCTACGAGCCCCAACGGCCTGCGCCGCCACGAGGACGGCAGCCTGGCAAGAAATGTGCTGATGCCGATCTTGCCGCCGTCGACCGCCGTGGGCCCGCGGGTGGTGCGTGCAGTGGCGAGTGGTGCGATCGATGCGATTGGGCCGGTCCACGGGTTTGGAGGGCCGGGGATGCCGTACCTGGAGCACCACTCGCTGCTCATGAAGCGCAACCGGTCGCTCGAGATGGCCGTGAAACGGATGGGTGCGGAGCTCTCGCAGTGGCGCGAGGAGGGGTCGTCGCGCGAGGAGTCGCATCGCTTGAAGCTGCTCGAGCAGCTCGATGCGCGGCACGAGCACGAACGTGAGAAGTACGAGGCGCGTCTGCGCGCGGCCGCCGAAGAGTCTCTGCGGGCCCTCGAGAAGCAGCGCGCCGTGTTGATAGGGCAAGGAGGCGCCGTGTTGATAGGGCAAGGAGGTGAGCTTGTATGCGGCCATGCGCCGTGGGCGCTCCGTCCCTCATGCTCCGTGCGGCGCACGTGCCCTCACCGGACACCCTCACCCCGTACTCGCGCAGGCAGACCCGGCGCGTGAGGTGAAGCAGAGACTATCGGACCGCTTCCAGGCGCAGGGTGCTCGCGGTCGAGAGCGAGTCAATACGGCACGGTCAGATCCGACCGCGGCCGTCACCATCGCGTACCTCTCACCAGCACAGGGTCTGCTTCGACGACGACGTCGACATGGCCCTGGTGGACGAGGCGCAGGTGCAGATTTGCTTTGGCAGCTCGCAAGATATCATCGGCGCCACCGAGACGGGCTACCTTCTCTCCTACGAGGCGGTGGAATGGGGTTCGTTCGGAGACCCGCCCACGAGCACTCCCCCCCACGGCGGATGAGGTGCGCGTGCTGCCCACAGGCTCACGGCCGCGTTCGCCGATGAGTGGCTCGAATAGGGCGAGAGGAAGCCTCGAGTGCGGATGCGGTGGCGCGAGCCCGTGCCAAGCTGGGTGCGCTTGACCCCATGAGACGAACGCAGTTCAGATCGTGCTCCTGGTAAGTTGGTAACTAGCCAGGTTGGAGGCACGCCTCTAGGCGGTGCATGTCGTACAGGTTGGTCCTGTTTCCTGTATTGGGTATTCGCCCCGGCGACGGGCGGTGTCTTCGTAACAAGTGGGTTCTCTTCTTTTCCCCTCGGTGGGGTTACGCGCGGCCGGCCCTGAAAGGCATGTTCCCACAGCCGGCCCCTTTATCGTATGGTAGCTTCGAGCTAAAATGACTGAGGGCGAGGAGCGCGTGCGCTTGCGGGCGCGCGAGGGCGAGGCTGTCGAGTGGACGCGCCGGGTGGCCCAGCGAGCAGGCACGCTCAAAGACATGATGGACGACGCTCCACCCGAAGATGGCGTCTACCCGGTGCCGATGATTGCGGCGGCAGAGCTGGCAGTGCTCCGGGAGATGTGCGAGGCCGACTCCATGCCGGCGAGACTCGAGCAGTGCTCGATCTCGGAGCTCTTCAGGCTCGTCGAGGGCGCCAGCTTCCTCGACGCCCCCGGGGCGCTCAATCACGCGCAGCGCGCCCTCGCCTCGCGCCTCAACGGCAAACGTGCCGAAGAGCTCAGAGAGCTGCTCGGCGCAACGGATGGCTTTGGCAGTGCGGAGGAACGTGTGGCGGCACTCGCCGAGCCGGCGTTCTCGCCGGAGGGACAGCTGTCAGAATCCATGGTGGGCTATGCGGGGGGAGCACCCGCGCTGCAGCCGCAGCTCACGTTGTGGATGGCAGTCACAGACGATGCGAAGGAGGTGGCGCTGGGCATGGTCGACGTGGGCACGCTGGCCGAGCTCAAGGGCGTGAACCGATCGTGGTCGGCGCTCGCGCGGCGCGTGCTCTGCTCCCGCCTCAGCCGCTGCGAGGGGCAGCCCGCGCCGACTCAGCTGGATGAGATCACCGATCTCAACATCAAGGTCCTCGTCGACGCGGGTCGGCCATGGGAGGCGGCAGCGGCGGGGAGGATGCTGCCCAGCCTGGCCCGACTGCGCTGGGAGGGCTTCGAGGTGAATGTGGCCGCGGTCCGCGGGGTGGATCTGGACGAGAGGGATGATGACGAGGACGAGGACGAGGACGAGAGGCCGTTCCTTGGAGGCCCTGCCAAAACCGCTCTCCTCAGCTGCATCGAGGGAGAGGGCGAGCCGCCGCTCGAGCTGCTGCTCGCAGCTGTCGCCTGCGCCGGCTCTGGCGAGATTTGCGGCATACCGGTGCAGATGATGCGCGACGACTCCGTCTCTGAGCTCGACCTGTACGAGAGAAACATCGGCGTCGAGGGTGGCATGCTTCTTGCGTACCTCGTGCCTGTCATGGGCGCGCTGACGAAGCTGTCCCTTGCCGAAAACATGCTAGGGGAGGAGGGCACAAAGGCCATCTGTGAGGCACTGGAACAGAACAAGAAGCTCAAGGAACTTGACATCAGCGGCGATATGGTTGGAAATAGCAGCATTGGTGGGACAGCAGGAGTCAAGCACGTGGCCAAGTTGCTTGGTGTCAACGGCGGGCTGACGAGCATCAACATGTCCGGAAATAATCTCACCGACTCCAGCAGGGACATGACGGGCATCAAGGAGCTCGCTGCAGCTCTTGGCGTTAACGGCGGGCTGACGGCCCTGAATTTGTCGTTCAACAGCCTCAAGGATGAGGGCGTAAACGCAGTCTGCGAGGCCATCAAGAGCAACAAGGAGACCAAGCTCGCGTCGCTCAACTTCGAGGACAACGGCATTGGTCCAGTGGGAGCAAAGTCTGTGGCGGCCATGGTGGCCGTCACAGGCGCGCTGACGAGCCTGGACCTCTCCAGCAATGCACTCTGCGGAGTGACCTATAGGGGTGGCACCTACACTGCAGAAGGCATCACAGCGATTGGCGACGCTCTGCGTGTCAATGGCGCGCTGATGGCCCTGGATTTGTCCTTCAACCATCTCAAGGATCAGGGCGTAAGCGCAGTCTGTGAGGCCATCCAGAGCAACAAGGAGACCAAGCTCGCGTCGCTCAACTTCAGGAAGAACGGTATCGGTCCAGTTGGAGCAAACGCCGTGGCGGCTATGGTAGCTGTCACAGGCGGGCTGACGAGCATTGACCTCTCCGGAAACCAGCTGTGCGGCCTCGATCAACATGGCGATGGAACTTACACTGCAGAGGGCATCACAGCGATTGCCGACGCTCTGCGTGTTAATGGCGCGCTGACAATGGCCAACCTCCTGAACAATCGGCTTGATGCGGAGTCCGCCAAGATGCTCGCTGAGGTTGCCAAGCAGAAGGGTATCTCTCTCTGCGGAATCCTGCGCGACCAGACCACCGCTGATTTCCATAGGATCAACCTCAAGCTGCCCGATGCGATCCAAAAGTACCTCAAGCCGCCTGATGCGATCCTGCTGGCGTCGGACCTATCACAGGCCGTTGTCACAGGCTCCCTGACACAGGTGCTTGCTTTCTGATCCCCCTATACACATCCCTATACTGTTATCTAACCCACGTCTTTGCATTGAATGGTATTGCAGCTGGACCTCTCAAACAACGAGTTGTGCGGCATCAATCAATATGGTCAAGGAACTTACACTGCAGAGGGCATCACAGCGATTGCCTACGCTCTGCGCGTCAACGGCGGGCTGACGAGCATCAACCTCTCCGGAAACCAGCTGTGCGGCATCTGGACTAACGACTATGGCGACCATGAAGGCACCTACACCGCAGAGGGCATCACTGCAATCGCCGACGCCCTGCGCGTTAATGGCGCATTGACCGAGTGCAACCTCCAGCGCAACCCTTGCATTGGCGATGAAGGGGAGGCCTTGACTTGGAAGGCAATGCAAGGAAAGGTTGGGTTTAAGCTGCGTATCTGAGATGAACAATTATTGAACGAGGTGGAGTTGGTATCGGTGAGGTGAGCTGCGGGGCGCGGGGCGCGACCGCATTTCCTCACGCATTTCCGCATTTCCTAGAATATCAAAGGATTTTACATTGAACATTGTACGATTCGCATGACGATTCGCAACGTTTCGCATGGTGCATACATATCTCACGCGGTACCGATCGATATCGGATATGCCGATATGTTATGGGCATTGCCGCGCTCGAGATCGATGCGCATGCTCCGCAATCATGGCATTGCGCGCTCGAGATCGATGCGCATGCTCCGCAATCATACCAATCATACACAATATTTACAGCGCGCTTGAAAGCCGCGCGAGGCCGTTAACGAGGCCCCGCGACCTCTATCCATACATGTCAAGCGACCACACGAAGGCATGCAGCAAAGCCGATTCGCTGCGCTGACGACCAGCGGCCGGAAGGCCGCTGTCGTCTGCGTCGGAGCCGGCGTCGGCGTGCGCCTGAGCGATGCATCGCACGGCCAGCGCGAGCGCGGCGGGCGCGTTCTCGAGCTTCGCCGAGGGCACGAAGATGGCCGGAGCGAGCTGTGAGAAGACGTGCATCGTCGAGGGGACACTCGACTCGTCGGTCCACCCGATGCACGGGTCGAAGCGATGCGCCGCGATCGCCAGTGTCGCGTTCGCCGACGTCCGCAACGCGAGCGGCTTGGCCCAAGAGGTGCCGGCGCGCTTGCCAGTGGTGATGTCAGCCACCACCTCACATGCAAGCTGCCGGAAGCCGCTCGCAGCGGCGTGCGTCAGCAGAACCACACGTCGCTGCTGCTGACGGTCGACGTGAGTCTCTTCGACGGGGCGGAAGAGCGGCACCGAGGATGGTCGAAAGAGCGACGCAGCCACGCTCGCCTCCGCCGCAATGTCCCGGTCTGCTGCTGGTGGGAGGGCGATGAACGGCTTGAACAGATCGTCGCCGCGCGTTTGGCAGCAGACGGTCCCGAAGCGCGAGGCACGCACAGAGTGGGCGCGAGCCCCCTGGATCTGTAACGCAACCGTCGGGCCGAGGAGCAGCAAGCAAGCGGCCGGCGTGAGCTTCGGGATTGGCATTCACGGGGCGTTTGACGGAATCTTGAGTTTTCACATGAATACACAAAACACGGCACCACTGTATTCACCGTTCACACAGACCGCTTCATTCTCATGCTCGCGATGTGTAACGAATACCGCGAGACACGGGATCAGAGTTTGTCAAGAGTCCTCTACATGTACAATGTATCCGTATCCGGATACCCCGGGTCAACGCCCCGGGGGTCGCCGGGTCAGAAGCTCAGAACCTGTGCAACCACCTTGCCTGACTGGCATGTACACCCTTGAAATACACATACAAAAGCGGCAGGGGATGAGGGGAAGGCAAGGGGGAAGGCTCATAAATATATACATGATTACATCTTTACATGCAAGGGTTTACATGTATGCCAATCTAGCCATCATCATCGTCTAGCCTAGTTTCTAGCTGGGGACGAAGGAGCAGTTGAGTGGGCAAGGACGGCAACATCTCGTCCAATACATGTAAGAGGAAGTAAGAGGTGCAACTAGCGTGCGGACACCGATGTCTACAGAGATTGTATGCGAAGTACGCGGCGGCGGCGCCCCTCTTGGGCGGCGCGCGCGCGACCCGGGGCCGTCGATGAGCGTGTAAGGCCTTGGTGTAAGGTACACGCCCGGGAGACACCGGATCAGGTCGGTGTAGGTGAGGGAAGCCTTCGAATCTTGAATAACGAGCACTACATGTACGACAATTGGACATTTTTGGACTTCATGTCTCGAGGGCCGCGTTCGGACGTGTTCGGACGCCGGCGTTACTTGTAATTCCGTAAATGCACGGTTGCTGTTCATCCCGTCCACTTCACAAGCGCCTGACGAAATCGGCGAAGCGACGTCTGTGTCGGCCGATTCACGCCGACGCGATGGCTGGTTTTGTTGTTGTCGCGACGTTGGCGTCTCTCCTGCCTCGTGCGGTGACCGTTCCGCCCGGCTGTAAGGCTGACTCGCAACCGTGGGCTAAGGAGGAAGAGTGCAACCGCGGTTTCCAGCTCATGGAGTTGGATGTTGTTCACTGTAGCAAACACGACTTCTCTTCGACCTTGTCTTCGACGTGTTTCGAGTGCTGCGCCATGCTGCCACCATCACCGCCACGGGCATCTAGCTATGACGCCAGGTTTGAGAGCCTCGCAGGGCCTCCAACACCAGCACGCCGTGCCATCTGACACGCCGTGCCATCTGAGCCGTGATGCTGATTCAGTGGTGCCCGCGTCCTCCCATTGCTCCGGCAGCATGGTCGTCTTCAAGGAGATCCTCTTCAAGATCCCCGAGCAAAGATTCGGGCTGCTCTTCGTGTCAGCCCTGCTGCTTCTCGTGGCGATCGGCTGCTTGTCGAAGACCTTCTTCGCGCCAAGAAAGACCGAGCTCGTCAATCCCGACGCCTTGGACGAGCCTGGCACCTCCTTCAGGGAGGCAATTAAGGATCTCACGGAGTCGATCAAGGATCTAAAGGAGGCTGTCAAGAAGGGCGACTTCAAGGAGGGTCAGGAGGACGCGCCGCCACCGCCACCTTTCGACGCTATGCGCTGGCTCGTCGCCATCAGCGCACCTCTCGGGTGCAGCGGCAGGGGGATCGGCAAGCCCGGGTCTGAGGACGCAGCGCTCGTGTGAGAAGGGAGCGCGTCCGAACCCCTGGCCTGTGGCGTGCAGCCCGTGCAGAGTGTGGGGCTCGTTTTTTGAAAATCCATTGCAGTTCACATACCCACTGTTTCGCCCACAGGGGCCCACTTCTGTGGTTCACGCCTTCACCCCCGCTTCACGGGACAGCGGGAGCCGATGAGCGGGAGGGAACGTGCTGCTTAGGGGGTACTTTGGCTGTTTCACAGCTCTCCGTCTGCATGCATTTCGGGGGTCCTTCGCAGCATCTCGCTCCTACTGTGAATGCTGTTGTGCTGTTTACGTGTGGTGTGCATTCATACATGTATGCGGAGTGACTTGATCACGTGCGACGCCGCTTCGGCCGCGTGCCGCCAAGCGGTCGTTGTTTGTCTGTGCAACGGCACGGATTATCGCGAAAGCGCGTCGCATCTGCAACTTCAACGCGCGGCACTGCTGGCCTGCTCGTTGCGCAGTGCAAAGAGTGCCATTGAGCTCGTTGCGATGGTGCGCGGCTTTTCCATGAGCTCTGCTGATCATCTCCGCAGAGCCGGTTTCGACCGTGTCATCGATGTCTCCCATGTGCCCACGTCAGCATTCGCGCTCTCTCCGCTGACACGTCCACCGGAGTACCGTAAGGGTGAGCTGCGCAACGTCGACCGTACGATGGCCCGAGGTGCAGAGCTTCCTGTTGGCTGGGGACGCAAGTGGATTGCTCAGCCTGTCCAAGACCGGCAGGATGGCGTGTGCACAACCACAAAGCTGCTCGCCTGGAACCTAACCGAGTACGACAATGTGCTCTGCGTCGACACTGACGTTGTATTCTCTGAGGACCCGTCGCCGTGGATGCGTCGCCACAGCGAGAGGTACTTTGTTGCTCGTCGCGAGGTGGCCACTCGGCACTACCTTGGGCTCAACACGCATATGTTCTACCTAAAGCCGAGCCAGCTCCTCTTCAGAGTCCTCAGCGACGCGTCCACGAGCGGTCACTATATTCCCTACACGAACACGGAGCAAGACGTGCTTGAGTCGGTGTTTGCCCCGCTGGCCTTTCCGCCGCTGCCTCGGCACGTGCACACCAAGGGCCTCTGGTGCGACGCAGAGTCACGCCAGATCATGGGCTGCCGTGCCACGCTGCGGCTCGACCCGGAACTCTCGGAGCAGGCCGCCAATCTCGCAGGCCAGCCATTTGGCTCAGTAGGCGCGGCATGCTCCTGCTCCTCCTCGGCGCTCCTTGTGGCGCAGCCGCGCACGCGAGCACGCGAGCACGCGTGCGCGAACCTGCCGTCACCGATGCCTAACAACGGGTACACCGCCGCGCTGCGGACGTTGGATGATCTCTCGCTGACGAGGCAGCCTGTCACGACTCACGGTGGTGCGGAGGAAGTGACGCACCAAACGGCCACGCGGGACGGTGGCGAGGTCGGAGCGACGCTAGGCACGTCGCCGACAAGAGACCACCACGACATCGCCATCATGTGCGTTGGGGTTCTGCGTGGCCTACGCTCGCCATTGCAACGTGCGAGGATTGCCGCGTTCCTGGACTCCATCGGCCCACCCGAGCGCGCCGACGTCTTTGCTGTCTTCGAGGAGCTCGAGTCGGACCATTCGAACGTGCCCACGACCGATTTCAACCTCAAGGGCATGCATCAGGACGAGCCGTGCAGCGCCGAGGAGCGCACGCGATTCTTTGCCGACGTATTCGGCAAGGGCGGCCGAAGGGCTAAGATGCGAATGGAGACGGCGGAGGAGGTGGAAGAGGCGCGCGCCAAGTCATGGCAGCCGGGCCTCAACGCGTGGGCTCTCGCACAATTTCACAAGATTCGACTCGCTTTCGCCGACGTCGTGGCACACGAGCGCGAGCGCGGCTGGAGTTACAAGATCGTGCTGCGCATGCGGCTAGACATGACGTTCCCAAAGCTGTCCGTCGGCTGGCTTGGCAATCGTCTTGCCAACATCCTTACCGACGACAAGATTTACCTGCACAACGACTACTTCTTTGTCGGCAGCCGTGGTGCCGTTGCGCAATTCAGCGGCGTGTGGGACCATGGCATCCGTCTGGGGCTCCATCTCAAGGGGCGAAGCTTTGCGCCCATCGAGTGGTCGCGTGCCTCTGAGAGTCCTTGGCTGGCGTACTGCTCCAATGTGTTCGTTATGATGGACCTACCGATCGACCTGTTTCGCGACGCGCACTCATTGCAGCGTTCAGGAAGCTCGCGCATCGTGCAGGCCAGCCAAAAGCAAGCCATCGCTCAGCGAGTGACGCGCGAGTGGCAAACGCTCGAGAAGCTCACGGCGCAAGGGGCTTTCGATCCCAACCGCACGTTTGCGGTGCACACGTTGCAGAACTATCATTTTGCGAACGTAACCGACCCCTCGCGGTACTTGGACCCTGAAGTCTTTCTGGCTCACGTCGCGCTGCACCCATCGCGGCCACTGGGTCCGCTGAAACTTCGCTGTGCGGTGACCGATGTTCTCAACCAGAAGGGTCTCTCTCCAAGGGTCTTTCTGCGCAACGCTTCCCTTTCAAACACTGGCAGTGCTGGCGGATGCGTCGTGGTCAGATCGCCGACGTGCACATTGAAGCCAGCGCCGGAGCGTTGGCAGTGGCGCTGCTAGGCCCTCGTGCACTAGGCATGGGCGTGCGTGCCGTCGCCCGGATGTTATTAGAGTAGAGTAGGTGTGGTGAACGCGGGAGGACAGCGACGAAACTGACTAACTGACTGGCTTCCCGGTACCGAAAACGCTCGAGACGGCGCCGTGAATTTCGTCTCTGCGGCGCGGCGAAGTCCATTGTGCCACCATCGCGGCTGCAGTCCTCGCGAGAGCGAGAGGAAAATAGAGGCCTTCGGCTATTGGACGGCACGCATCTTCGGCATGTCCGTGCTCTCCTTCCCGTGCAAGCGCATCTCGTACATGGGCAGGGAGGTGCCGGTCCTGATGCAGAATGAAAACGGCCCGTGCCCTTTGCTGGCACTCGCCAACGTCCTTTGCCTCCGCGGGGCGATCACCATCCATGAGGATGTGGCGAACATCACGTTTGAAGAGCTCACGTCGCTCATTGCCGAGTACATGCTCGAACGCAATAGCCTCTCGTCGGACGCCGAGCTGCGTGCCAACCAGCAGAAGAACATCACCGATTGCATGGCGCTCTTCCCGAAGCTCAATCGCGGGCTCGAGTAATGACGCGCGCGAGTCGAACCTGCGAACTGCATCCGGGCCGCGCAGTGACCGTGCGCCTTCGTGCGTGCCGCGCGCGCTCTCTCTCTCTCACCCACCGCCCGTGCCATCGCCTCGCGCCGCCACGCAGTGTCAACGTGCGCTTCGACAAGGTCGATGGCATGGAGTACTCGGAAGATTTGCTCATCTTCGACCTGATGCACGTGCGGCTGCTGCACGGCTGGTGCGTCGATCCCCAGGACAAGACGACCGCGCGGGTCGTCGGCCACCTGACGTATAATCAGCTTGTTGAGAAGGTCATCGAGCTCAGCTCACCCGCGCGTCCTGTGCCGCCGTCGACAGCGTCGCACCGGCGCGCCGCGCCCACCGCACGGCCCGCGGCCGACGGCCTCGACGACGAGGAGCTGCAGGCGGCTCTCAAGCTCTCGATGCAGCCGCGCACTCCGCCGCCCTCGCCGCCGCCTTCGCCGCCCTTCAGCCGCCGCCGACTACGGTCGAGGGCCGCCGCCGCCGCCGCCGACGCTGCCGCCGCCGCTGCCGCCGTCGCTGCCGCCGCCTCGGTGGCGCCCTCGCCGCCGCCGTCGCCTCCAGCAAGCAGCCCAAGCGCCGTCGCGAGCACGACCGACGCCCTCATCGCTCAGGAATGGCTCCAGACGTCGGCTAACCAGCTCACGTATCACGGGCTCGAGAAGTTGCACTGTGGGTGCCACCACGCAATGCAACCACGTGCATGCAACCACGAGCACGAGAGCTCGCATTCTGCTTCACCCTTCTTCTTCTTCACCCACCCCTTCTTCTTCACCCACCCCTGAGCGCCTCTGATTGCCTCCGTCATCAGGTGAATGCAAGGAGAACGAGCTCGCCGTCTTCTTCCGCAACAACCACTTTTCGACGCTCACCAAGCATGGTGAGCATCTGTACCTGCTCGCGACGGACATCGGGTATCTGCACGAGGCCGACCTCGTGTGGGAGCGGCTGAATCAGGTCGATGGCGATACGCTCATGTGCGATTCGAACTTCCGCACGCTCGATCTCGAGCTGCGAGCTGCACGCGAGGCAGCTGAAACCGCCGAGGCTGCCGAAGCGCGTGAGATCGCCGCCGCCGCCGATCGAGAGGAACATGAGATCGCCGCGCAGTACTATGCCGCGCAGCAGCAGCAGCAGCAGCGCACGCCTGGTGTGGTTCACGCGACCTACGCGCACCCTGCGGGCCGCTACCCGGGCGGTGGGGGCGGCGGGGGCGGCGGGGGCGGCCGGGGCGGCCGAGGCGAAGCGGGCGCCGCTTCGGATTACGAGATTGCGCTCGCCCTGCAGCGCGAAGAGGATCGTCAGGCCGCTGAGCGCGAGGAAGCCTACCTGCACCAGCAGCGGCAGCAGCAGCAGCAGCAGCAGCAGCAGCAGCAGCAGCAGCAGCAGCGCGGCGGTGGCGCCCGGGTGCCTCCAGCAGCAGCAGCGCGCCGCACGACAAGCAGCGCACCAGCACCGGCGCCGGCGACGGAAGACAAGGGAATGACGTGCCGTGTGATGTAGGCGGGTGCATTCGTGCATTCGCGGAGAGACCCCTCACGCTCGAAGCACCAGTTCATGAGCCGGGGGTGCGTGCTGCTTTGAGAGTGCAGCTCTCAGGTGAGCGCAACGGGAGGGGTTCTGGGTGTGAGGTGTCTCTCGGGGTGACGCAATACGTATACACGAGACGGTGTAGTTTTTTCAGAGCAGTTCAGTTGTCGTAGGAGGGACCTCCCTTGTGCCTGCGTTCGGGGCCCTCACGTTCGACCGTTCAGCACACTTTCATCTCCGACGCACGACCAACGGCAACGGATTCGTCAACATCGGTATTTTGCGCGGGGGCAGCAGCGGGGGGCAGTCCGGGGGTGAATCGCACGCTCCCGCCGCGCGTTTTGGCAGCTGAGTCCCTCGCCGCCGCCGCCACCGCCTTCACGGGTGTGCACGGACACGGATGGGCAATGCTGAGTCGCAACCCGTGCGTAACGTAGATAAGCGCACTGCTCGGCGCGATCACGCGGGTCGCTTCAAGGAGGCCATCGCACGCTACCGTGAGGAGCAGCATCAGACCTCCGACGAGCCAGCGCCCGCCATCGAGAATGGCGCCAGCGCGTTCATGCAGCGGTGCAAGGTGGCTGTGCGGCGGCGTCCTATCTTTCCGCACGAGCTCACGCAGGGCGAGTTTGACGTGGTCACGTGTGGCCGCTCGCACCTCGTCATCCACGACTGCCGCATGCATGCCGACTGCCGTAGGCTCTTCGTGTCGCACCACACGTTTCGGTACGACCGCGTGTACGACGAGCGCACGTCGTCTCGGGACGTGTACGCCGGCAGCGTCGCGCCTCTCGTCGCGCTCGCGGCGTCCTCCAAGTCCGCCACGGTCCTCATGTACGGGCAGACCGGCAGCGGCAAGACCTTCACCATGCGCGCTATCTTTGAGGCGGCGGCGGCCGACCTATTCGCGGCGATCGACGTGGCCGCGGGCGACGTGATCACCTGCGCGTACGCCGAGCTCGCGCAGGGCGGCGCTCGCGACATCCTCAACGGCGGCGCCGCCGCACAGCTCCTCGCGGACCACGCTGGCGAGACGCAGATCGTGCCAAGCGTCGAGGTGCAGGTCACGTCGGCCGCGGGGCTCGTCGGGCTGCTCGAGTTCGCGTCGGCGCTGCGCTCCACGTCCGCGACGGGCGTGCACGATGCGTCCTCGCGCTCGCACGCCATCTGCCGCATCGCCATCCAGCGCCACGACCGGCCGAAGGGCAACGTGGGCCTGCTCACGCTGGTCGATCTCGCCGGCTCCGAGATGCGCATCGATTCGGACAAGCACGACGCGAAGCGCACCAAGGAGTCTGCGATGATCAACTCGTCGCTGATGGCGCTCAAGGATTCGGTCCGTGCGCTCGCCCGGGGGGGCGAGTGGGGGCTGCTCGCCGGCCGCTCGCCGCTCACCAAGGTGCTCAAGGCGTCCTTCACCGACGCTGACGCGAGCACATTGGTTCTGGCAACGGTCTCCCCGGCGGCGAAGGACACGGAGCATTCGCTCAACACGCTCCGGCACGCGTGCATCATGGACGGGCAGCAGGACGAGGAGGCCGCCGCCTTGGTCGCCTGGACGAGCGGCGGCGAGACGCTCGTCCAGGAGATTGGCGAGATTGATCAGAAGACGGTCATGGCCAAGCGCAAGGCGGAGTCGAAGGTGGCCGAGGGTGAGATGGGCGGCGGCGGCGGCTTCGGCGTCGGCGGGCGCGACACCATGGGCGATCCGATGGAGCGTGCGAAGGCGGAGGCCCTCAAGGCTGAGAAGGAGGCGAAGGCGGCCTATGCGCGCCAGGAGCGCAAGGCGTGGAAAGCGTTGAGCGATGCCTGCATCGCTCAGTACTCTGCACTCAAGGAAGCGCGTGTGAACGCCTCGACAGGCCCATCCATGAACCGGCTGCAGATGGAGCGGCTTCGGTGGAAGCTGCAGCTGCAGCGCGAGGCGAGCCTTGCGAGCGCGCCCTCATGCGGCCCCACACGCGCACCGCCCATCGGCGGCTCGTCCATCGGCGCGCTCGAGACGGCGCCCGAGGCGCCGTCGTGGGCAGTGCTGGGCGGCTCGATGGACGAGGCGATCGACATGGTGATGGCGGAGACCGGCTGCGCGCTGGAGGCCGCCCGCCGGGCCGTCGAGTCGGTAGGCGGCTCAGTGGACGAGGCGATCGAGCTCGTGCTTGAAGCTCAGCGAGTCCGCGCGGCGGCCGCCCGCGCCAAAGCAACGAGCCAAGCGTGCGGCTCGGCTCTTGGCTCGGCTCTTGGCTCGGCAGCGCCGGGTGGAGGAGCGGCCCGGGAGGGCGCCAAGGGTGACGGTGGCGGCGTGGGCGCCGGCGGTAGCGCCGCCGCCGCCGCCGCCGCCGCCGCCGCCGCCGCCGCTGCCGCCGCTGCTGGCGGTGGCGCAAGCTGTCGCGGTGGCTTCGGCAAAGCAGTGAGCTCGCGATCCTCCCGTCATGGCACTCCTCCGCAGTCCGCTGCCGTCGGCCCGCCGCCACCGCCGCCACCGCACGCCAACCGCACGCCCGCTCGGGATCCGCACGCCGTCAGCTACGACGAGGACGACGTGCCTAGGGCGTACTCCGGCCCGGTGTGTAATTACGAGCTGCGCCCGAGCTACGCGGAGATGCGCCCGAGCTACGCGGAGATGCGCCCGAGCTACGTGGACACACCTCCGTTGGTACGGCCTCCAACCCGCCCAATCCCCAGCGGCATCCAGGGGGCGGCGGCGGCGCCCATCACGGCGCCGAAGTCGGCTCACCAGGGCGAGCCTGCATGGAAACGCTTCCCGCCTCCGGCGCTTGATGAGGCTGGCAATTGGGACAACGACGACGACAGCTTCGACGACGTGTCCGACCCCTCCCCCGGCTGCATCCGGCCTAGCGCCGTCACGAGCGCCGCCGCGACTGCCGCGGCCGCCAGTGCGCCGCCTCCCGCGATGTCGTCGCGCCCGCCGCCTCTCACGCACAACCGGCCGCGCTACGGCCGTCGCTCATCACCCGCATCTGACAAGGTTTCGTCAGAGCGTGGCGGCGAGTTGGTCTATGCGGCCCGGGGGGTTCATCCGGCCGTCATGGAGGCGGCGGCGAGTGCGGCGATCGGCGGCACGGCCCTGCCGCTCTCGCCACGCTCGCCACGCTCACCATCAGCAGGAGGGACCTCTCAGCAGCACTACGGGCACGCGAGCCGAGCGCGCGCTCCGGCGCACCACGCATCACAGCCACCGAATGTGCTCTCGGTGCACTCGCCCCGTGGCGCCGTGATGGGCGCATCGGGTCATATTGACGGCCCTCCGCAGCTCTCCGAGCTCGATCAGTTGCATGCCATGGGCGATACCAAATTTGGACGCGCGCGTGGCGGCGCCGGCCGCCCGCGCACCGTCCACGACAACGCCTCGGGCGGCAGCGGCGGCGGCGCATCGCTCGCGGACGCGATGCCTGCCGAGGGCCGAAGACGACCGCCCAAGCCCGGCACACCCTCGCCCAACACCCCCGGCGGTGCTGGTGCGCCGCCGCCGCGTCGCGTCGCGTCGGCGACTCCACGGAAGCCGGCGACGCCGCCCGACGCGCCGCCGCAGCCTGCTCCAGTTCTCGACGCGCGCATCGAGCGGCGGGATGCGGCGGCAGCAAAGCGAGCTGTGATGGACGAGGCACGACTGGCAACCATCCAGCAGAAGCAGCTGCAGAAGGGGACAGCCGCGCCGAGGGAGGAGCCACCTCCGCCGCCGCTTCCGCCGGCTGAGGCAGGTTCGTCCGCGCTGCTGATGACGAGCGCCATCGACACGCGCGGCGCCGCCGCCCGCGAACGTCGCGAGGCCCTCGAGGAGCAGCGCAAGCAGCAGCTGCTTGCCAAGCAACAGAAGCACCAGAAGCACCAGCCGCCGCCGCCCGGATCCCCACCTGACGGCGGCGGCTACGGCGGCGGCTACGGCGACGGCGGCTCGCCAACCGACGGCAATCTCGGGGCGAGCTCGACACTCGAGCCGAGTGAGAAGGAGCTCCGCGGCCAACAGGCCAAGGAGCGACGCGAGAAGGCGGAGGAGGCGAAGAGGCTCGCGCTGCTCGAGAAGCAGCAGCAAAAGGAGAAGAAGAAGCCGCCGCCCTCTGACCACGAAGGGGCCGCGGCCGAGCTCGAGGCCGCCATCGCGGCTCTGCCTCCCGGTCGGCAGAGCGACGCCGCGCGGTCGGGCCTGATGAAGCAGCTGGCGGCCCACCGGGCGGTCGCGCTGCGTGAGCAACGGAAGCGTGAGCAGGAGGAGCGCGAAGCAAGACGCATCGCCGAAGCGAACGCGGCCGCCGCGCGCACGGCCGCTGCTCGCGCGGCGCAAGAGGCGGAGATGGCCGCTGCTGCGGCCGCCGCTGCCGCCGCCGCGCATCCGCGCGGAGGTGGCGACGCGGCGGACTACTATAGCGATGAGGATTGAGAGCTGTACATATGTTTTGGATGAACTAGAATATATAACCAGACACGTGCGCCTGATCGACGACGTGGCGGGTCCAATTGGGCGGGTCGCTATGCGCGAACAAGTCCCACAGTGCGTCTTTGACGGGGAGCGGAGCCGTCCTTTGAGACGGAGTTTGGTGTGCGCGGGAGGACCGCGACGAGAAACTGGTAACTGCTGACAAACTGACGTCCAGGTGTGAAGTACCTACCACGAGATTGCCGCTTGACCCCAACGGTTAAGCGGCCGTGAACCCGTGTCCAGGGTGGGGAAGCGCGCAGGGAAAATTTCGCTAGAGCTACCTACCTACCCCAAACGCGCTCGCACCCTACCCTACCCAGTACCCTACCCCCCGCCTGTCCCAGGTCCAGCACACACGCGCTGATTTGGTGTATCTTTCCGTTTCCGACTTCCGAGAGGCGCCTCTCGCGCGCTAGAGCGGAGCATGTTTCATGTTTGCGTAAGCCGTAATGATAACGCCTCTTTTGTCTCCAACTTTAATATCAACCCAAGACATAGGACCATAGGCAGGACACACGCACTGTGGACAGATGCATTTCTACTGAGATAGGTGTTTCACCCTTGCCAAACAAAGGCTGCTGCACCCTTGCCATGGCTGTGTACGGTATCCGATACCGTGTCTGTGTCGCTTTATCGCTGCCGCATCACATTTTTTGGAGCAACCAGCAAGAGTGCATCGAATGATCACCGGGCAGCCAGGATCCAGGAGCTCGTTACCGTCTCACCGTACTTTGGCTCGCCGGTGGGTGCAGTACGATCCCCAGCCCATCCCCAACGTGGCCTCGAGGCCGATTTGGTCCTGGATGGCTCAAGGACCATTTTTCGCGCTGCCACAGGCACAGCGATCTCCGAAATGAGATGTTATGCGTGGGAAAACGGGCTGAGGCATCCGGTGTGCATCGTTCGAAGCTGCCATCACCTCGCTCGTCACGTGCAGGGTATATTTTGATGGCCTTCTTGGCATCTGGCTGAGCCAAAAGGGACGCGAGGGAGCCGCTACGATGACTGCCGCACATGACAATGCGGCGGAAGGGCGAGGCGAGCTGCTTGAGGCTATCGGGCGTCATCCGCCAAAAGTCCCAAGGGCCGAAATGATAGGGATCTGACAAACCAGAGACGGAGCAGCAAGTTCATCCGTATGCACATGGGTTAGAAGTAGCACGGATGGCGCGCGGAAGCATGCAGAGGGAGAACAGCGTGTGGCTGCCAAGCGCACATGTGGACGGCACCATCAGCATCATGTGACCACCATCGCGCAGTACGCGATACATCTGTAAGACTGCGAGAAATGGCGACGCCACGTGCTCGAGGACTGATTCGGCAATCACCATATCGAACGAGCGAGCCGAGTACACCTTATCCAAGGCTGTCACATCCACCGCGGGGTAGATGGCTTCAACAAACGTGGTCTGCGATTTACGCAAGTATTGACGGATCGAGGAGCGTCCACTGATTTCGAGCACCTTGCCGCCGTAGTATCTGCCACTGGCTGCCTCCGTCTCGAAAAACCACCCAAGATTCCAGGCGGTGGCATACCTTGTCACGTGGAGATCCTGTGTGTCCCGGTTCAGCTTCCGCACAATATCTGGATGGCTACGCGTGAGAGGCCCACCGCCTTGCAACGGAAACTCCGGCACCACGTACGAGCACGACACATTGGATATGTGTCTGCCATCGAATGCAGTCCGCAAGCCTGCAATCGCCGCGTCCACGTGCTGCAGCATCTCTTCTCGTCGGAGTCACGTCGGGTGTACACCTTCAAAATCTTCATACTCGTAGTACTCCTTCACGCCAAACTTCCGCACAGAGGCTGATCTTTCCTAGCGCGGCGATCCTCAAGGAACCCGAACTTGTGGCTCGCCTTAAGGTAGAAAGAAAATTGCGAGAACTCAGCTGTGTTAGCATACGCACACGGTGCGACCCACAGTAGAGTCCTTGGCGCAATCGTGACCCAAAGCTACCGTCGCATGACTGCAGACTCGGATGCGGCAGGATCGAGAGCATGCGCCACACAGCGAACTGCCCACGAATGAAACCGTTCTGGGACGCGATCTTTAAATTCCTGAGAACCGTATTGCACATCCCGGCGCCGACGCTGCGTGAGCAAGCCATCATCTTCAACGACTGGAAGCGCTGGGAACTCGGCAAACCCGAAGCGTGCGCGCTCATCCGCCACGCATACGGACAGATGTATCGTGACTTCACACTAGTGGACACCCAGAACCGCCCCTTCAACTGGAAAATCACCTTTGCCCGCACGCTCCGCCGCTTCCGCTCCGCCGTGCACCGCTACGCGGTGCACATCCGCCACTTCCGCGCGCACCGCCGCTTCACGTCCCAACCGCAGCAGGGTCCCAGACGAGTCGCTTAAGATGTTTGAAACTCTAATCACTTTTGAAAAACCCGAGTACTCCTTCCAACTGACACAAGCCTTCGTTAACGCCATAGACGCAGCTGAAGCCGAGGCCCCGAGGCAGGGAATCAACAACGGCACCCCTCAGCGGCAGCGCCCGCACCGGGCGGCAATGGTGGGAGCGCGAACGCCGCCCCAGCCCCCCACGTGGGGGCGGGGCAGCCCGGCCCCCCATAAGGGGTCGGGCACACACCAACACAGGCGCGAAAACACCGCTCCATCCCCCCACGGGGGGGCGGGGCAGCCCGGCCCCCCATAAGGGGTCGGGCACACACCAACACAGGCGCGAAAACACCGCTCCATCCCCCCACGGGGGGGGCGGGGCAGCCCGGCCCTCCATAAGGGGTCAGGCGCATAATGACCAAAGCAAAAGACCCAGCCGGCTCCCCATATCCTGTTGGCTCGCAGGGGTTCGAAGTGGGGTGTTGGTGGGCGGGGATGTGGCCCGGGGTCGTGTGGTTAGTGAGTATCAGTTAGGCTTAGCCTTAGGGGTCGTTTGATCCACCCGTCCCTGCTTAGTACAGTAAGCGGAACGGTAGGGGGGTTCGGAAACCGGTGTACGTCACCGGCAGACAGATTACGTTTTCGGTCCCGAGAGAATAGTCTCCAAGAATATAGTCTCCAAGATTCTCTGTGCTTGGGGGTCCGGAGCGTGTGCGCGTTGTGTTGAACAGCAGCAGCAGCAGCATTACCGCCGATTAACGGCCTGTGTAATAGCAGGTTGTGTCGGCCACACCTCCGTCCATAGCGATAGAGGCCCTCGTGCTTGGGGGTCCGGAGGTTGTGCGCGTGTGTGTTTCACAGCAGCAGCAGCAGCAGCATTCTCTGACGTCGCGCGCCCACAACGCAATTAAAGATGCTCGCGGTGCCACTGCTTGAGAACCGTGTCGCGGCGCCGGTCCGTTTCCCAAAGCTTCAGGCCGCACGTGTGCTTGGTATCGCAGCACTTCTTCTCGCAGCAGTCTTCTTGCTCGTCGGCACCATACCACCAGTCACGACGAGGGCCATGGTGACAGGATACTGGTATGGGGTGTCTCTCGGAGGCTGGTTGCTGATGGAAGTGAATCCGTTTGAGCGCTCTGCCATCAGCAGCCCGGATGTGCGGCCGAAGTGGATGTTTGACCAATTCGAAGCGGCAGCAGAGCTCGACTTTGTGATCAAGCTTCGCGCCGAGCACTCGGATCAGTACGCGATCCAGACGATGCGCAACCATTGGGAGGGCTTCATCACCAACGATGCGCTCGACGCTGCAGTGGCGCTCGGGGTCAATGTCGTCCGCATCCCAGTCGGCTACTGGATTGCCGACGCACCGGTGGGTGGATCGTCGCCGCTCGAGTACGGCATCAGCCCAGAAGGCTTCGTGACTGGTGGGCTCAATTACCTGCGCACCATGCTAGGCCGGCTGCGTGATCGTGGGATCTCGGCGATGATCGACATCCACTCGTTGCCCTGCAACTCGCACTGCGTCTCCGATGGGCTCAATTGCAAGACGCCTCTCGCATACACGCCCGACGCCAAGGTCAGCGACATAGAGAAGTGCGAGGGCGGTCTCTACCCGACCTCGCGCCCACGCGAGAAGGCCAATGGTCAGCCGAACACCTGGGGCGATGTCGGCCTGGAAAGCACCGCCAAGATTGCCAACTGGATTGCGTCGCTGCCCGAGGAGGAGCGCGCGACCGTGGTTGGTCTTCAGCTTGCCAATGAGCCCGCGCTCAACACGGGCGGCTTCAATGAGGCGATTCAAGCGTACTACACCGCAGCGGTCTCGACAGCTCGAAGCGCTCTGCCTGCCTCCACACCCCTCATCATGAGCTTTCTGTACCCGAACGATTGGGGCGTCCCTACGTTCATCAAGGGCCTCGTGGACGGAGGTGCTGGGAAGCTCCTCATCGATTGGCACTGGTATCTCAATTGGGCCGCTTGGGATTATCGCATCATGCCGTGGGCCGAAATCCACGAGCGGGCTTGCACCACGGCCCAGTCCGACTGGGAGAACAAGGTGCCAGGCCTCGAGATCGTGCTGGGTGAGTGGAGCCTCGCCACGAATCACGACGCGCCGCTCGACCTGAGCGACGTGACCGTGAGACGCGAGCTTGCCCAGCTCTTCGAGGAACAGAAGCTCATCTTCACCACCTCCCGCAACGTGGTCGGCTCTTTTTTCTGGACGTTGCGCATGGGATCTGGCTGGGACCCACGGCCGACCTCCGACTTCCCGTGGGGCCGGCAGCTGGAAGGCACGGATGCGGCCCGCAGCCTGCCCGGCTTCCCATTCCAGGTCTGGTCGCTCCTCGAGATGGCTGAGCGTGGCATCGCTTCGCCTCTCAACGCACCCGCTCCTCCGGGTACGTGCGAGCAGTGGAAGAAGCCCGAGTACCCCTAGACTTGACGGCGTCTAGGCCCACACAGCCTGATCAGGCGAGCCGCCTCTCCACATGGGACCGGATCTTGGATGCGAATCTGGCCGATTCCGGGTCTCCGCCATACATGCACGAGCTCGTCCAGGGTCACCGCGGGGAGGTGTTTCGAGATCGATGGTCGCTGAGTGGCTCAAGGAGCTCGATGGCTTGCATGAAAACCATGATGGCCCGCCCGAGGTCGTCGGGCCCGAGCGAGCGTATGCTATTAGGTAATCCAAGGGTCCGAGAGTATACCTAGTAGGGATCGGATCGCCCAAGACGTCGGGATCGGATGTGGGCGTTCCCCGGCTGAGCGACCCGGGTAAAAAGCATGGTAAAAAGTGCGGACACACGCTCGCTCCGCGTGCCCCGGCGACTCGTCAATAACGAAAATTAAGAGGTCACGCCAGCACACCTGAGAGCTGAAGAGTCCTGCACCTCGCTGACAGTCGACTGTGACACCACCATTGTTTCTCCACAGGCTCGACTTGAATCACCGATATCGCACATGCACCATGACCTCACTCAAGCGTTGGCTTCCCATGGGGTCAAGAAGCGCGGTTAACGCCGGCTTCACAATACGTTTTGGCGGATGGTCGTCGGGGTCGACGAAGGGTTGGCGGGGATGGCGGATGCGGGCGGCAGTGGCTGTGGGAAGCTCGCGAGCCCATGGGAACCGGTGGAGGGAGGGGGCTAACATCTTCGCATCTTCGCCGACGCCAAGAGAGAGGGTGGCGAAGAAGCCGCGAGTCCTCTCACCGCCGGTAAGGGAGCGCCGATTGCGGCGAAAGGCCCTGCATCATTTTAGGCAACTTGCCGGTTGGGGCGAAGGGCATGTCGGTGAGGGACTGTACCTCGCCCGACGGGAGCACTACCTTGAGCGTGCCGTCGGCAAACTTGATCTCCTTGAGCCCGTCCGAAAAGTGGCGCTCGACCTGACCGTTGGGGAAGTGGTACAGCTGTGTGCCGTTCGGCTCCGACACGTGCGTTGTGGCCGCCTCCGCATAGTAGTAGACGACGCGCTTGTCGACGCCAGTCTGCTTGACGTCGCCGTTGGAGAAGATGACCGTCTGTACGCCGTTCGGCAGTACCTCCTTGCGCGTGCCCGTCGGGTAGAGGATCTGCAGACGGCCGGAGCGGAAGGCTCGTTCTACCTTGCCGTCTGCATGGCGATCCTCTTGCACAGGAGCACCTTCATTGGCGTCGAGCGCCACGCGCAGAAAGTAGCCATTGGTGAGCAGCACCTCTGCTGGCGAGGCAGGCATCGCAAGCGCAGTTGGCTCTGCGGCCGAGCGCTGCGCCTCGCGCGCGCGCGCGTGCTGCGCGGCCTCCGCGGCAACGGCCGCCTCGGCTTCTGCGAGCGCGTGCGCCTCGACCACATCGAATTGCTGCTGCATGCGCAAGATGGACATTTGGCGAGCATGCGCCTCCTTATCCCGCCAATCCGTGTACGGGCCATCCACATGCTGCGGGTCAGCGCTGGCGCCGAGTGGGTGTGTGACGGGCTCGTCATCCGCAAAGCTCCAGCCGTCCTCAAACGTGATCACCTTGGGCTTCAGCCGACCGCTGCGACGGCCACTCGCGCTGGCGTCACCGGACGAAGGAGAGGCCCCTTGAGAGCCGAGAGGATCGCGAGATCGCGACGAGATGCTCGCCTGCGCCGCCGCCTGCGCCGCCGCCTGCGCCGCCGCCGTGGCCGCCGCCGTGGCCGCCGCGCGCGCCTGCGCCTGCACCGTCTCCTGGGCGCTCGCCACGAGCGCCGCCGCGGCCGCTGAGTGCTCGCTTTGGAGCGGTCGGGCCATCGGCACCGGAGGCGCCATGGAATGGGATGCACCCGCCGCGGCGCTCATCAGACGCTCCTTCTGATGATCGAGGAAGCTGCCGCCGCTGCCAATGCTCGCGACGGCAGCCGCCGCGGCCGCCGTCGCCGCCCTTGCCTCTGCGGCACTCGCGGCTCGGGCGTCCGTCGCCGCCGCCACGACCCCCGCGGCCACTCCGCCGTTCTGTTTGTGCGACGGGTTAGGGCCTGCAGGCGTCCAGCCGTGCACGCGACACTTTTCGAGGTAGGCGACCTCGGCGGCGAGCTCGGCCACCTTAGCTTCCGCCGTCTGGGCGGTCTTCTTGAGCCGTTCGGCCGTCATCTTCCATCGTGCATCGCGTACTTGCATCTCCTTGCGTGCGGCTGCGAGCTCCGCCTTCAGCCCGTCGACCTCCTCGCGCTCCTTGCGATCGGGTACCTGATGAGGGAGGCAATCGGAGGCAATCGGAGGCAATCGGAGGCAATCAGGGACGGCCTGCGCTCCTTGCGATCGTGTACCTTGAGCAACGCCTTCGCCTGCCGCTCGACTACGCGCCGCTCGCGGAGCAGCTTGCGCCCCTCTTCTGCCTTGTATGCTTCGAATTGCTCGCGCTCCGATTGCAGAGAGGCTGCATCCGCCAGGGAGAGCGGCATGGCGGCGGCGCCGGACGCACCGCCCGCCGCCGCGGCCGTCTGCTGCAGCAGCAGCGCCTCCGCCTCCTCCTTGGCGTGCACGGCAGCGGCGAGCTGCTCGCTCAGCTGTTGCACCTTGCGACGCAGCCGACGCGTCTCCTCCTCCGCCGCCGCGGCTGACGGGTCGGCGCTGGGCGCGATCGCCGAGGGCGGCGCGCCGCGCGCGCCGCCGCGCCCGCCGCTCGGCGCGCCACGGCCGGCAGCGCCCGCGGCAGCGCCCGTGCCACGACCCACCGCACTTGGCAGCTTCGAGTCCAAATTAGGCAGCTTCGCGGGCGCGAGATTGGGCGCGGGCGCAGGCGGCTTGAACAGACTGCTCACGAGGCGAGACACCGGAGGCGGCTCATTAGGGTCAATGGGCGCCGTCGCGGGCGCTTCCGCGGCGCCATAGCCACCGTAGCCGCCGTAGCCGTCGTCATCATAGTCGGCAAAGAGGAAGGTGCCGCCCGCGGCCCCGGCCGCTCCGTGGCCGCTCTCGTCGCCCTGGCCACCCACGCCGCCATTGAAGCCCGTCCCGCCGGCGCCCACGCCGCCTTGGTTGAAGATCGAATAGGAGCTCCATAAGTCCTGGCTGCCCGTCGTGCTGCCGCTCTCCTCGCGCGTGTCGCCGCCTCTCCCGTGCGCGTACTTCGTTGGCGCCCGAGCGCTCAGACTCCACGAGAGGCTCTCCTCGTCCTCACCCTCCTCCTCGGCCGCCTCCTCAGCCTCCGCCTTCTCAGCCTCCGCCTCGGCCGCCACGGACGCGTGCACCGCGGCCGCCACAGCCGCCGTAGCCGCCTCGCTGGGCCACACGCCCACCGACCCACTCGCAAGGTCGTCGATGTACTCGTCGGCTGCCCTCGCGCCAAGGCCGGGCTGCTCGGGGGACAGGCCTTCTCGCCTTCTCGGCGAGCCCGCGGCGGCGGTCGGAGCTCGATTGCTCGGTGGTGGATGGCTCGGTGGATAGCTCGGAGGATAGCTCGGAGGCGCTGCAGGCGCCGGCGGCAGATTCGGCAGCGCCGGTGGCAGGCCGAGCCGCGACGGCGAGCCGGCGGCCGCGTCCTCTTCGTCCTCGTAGCCCTCGACCCACGCCTCTTCGTCTTCGTCGTCGCCCATGCCATCGCTGTACAGATGCTCTTCGTCACTCGGTGCCTCGGCGGCGGCGGCAGTCCCACCAGCTCGCAAGGGAGCGGAGGAGCTCACTCGCTCACTCGCGGCGGACGCGGGGCGCATGACTCCGCGGGGATCCGAGAGCGCTAACGAGCCCAGGCCCGAGACATGGACCATCGCATCCGCCTGCTCACGGACCGTCGCCTCGAGTGCCTCAAACTCATCCAATGTCACATTGGCCTCCGCAGAGAGTCGGCGATCTTTGGTAGACAGCGGCAGCAGGGCTTGATCATCGATCGCGGCAGGCGCAGTGCGGTCAGCCGGCGGTGCGCTCGGCACGAGCACGGTTGCGGTGGCCCACGCAGCCTCCTGAAGCCGCTTTGGCTGCCTCGGTGGCTGCCGCGGAGGCGGATCATCTGGCTGCTCGTCTGGCGGAGGCCTAGAGCCTCCACCGGCTTTCGGCGGGTGCCGCTCGAGGTACTGGCTCCGGGCGTCGGCCAGCCCACCGCTCTCGAAGCGTGAGATGCCCTCGCCGCGCTTGAGGAACTGCCGCTTGGGCGGACCGTCCTTGGGCATGCTGTCGCACGACTTCCTACAGTCACTAGAGAAAAGAGGCCGCCCGACTCTCGCGCTGCTGCTGCTGTTCAACACAACGCGCACAACCTCCGGACCCCCAAGCACGAGGGCCTCTATCGCTATGGACGGAGGTGTGGCCGACACAACCTGCTATTACACAGGCCGTTAATCGGCGGCATGGGGGGAGGCGCAGCCTCCCCCTCTAGAGTAAACCGATAGTACCGATCGGACCGCTGCTCGCGGCGGCAGCCGCCGCGGCGGCGCGCACGCGCGCGCGCCGCGGTGGCGTCTCCCCCCGTAGTAGAAGTGTCACCTGTCTCACATGCACCACGCACGGCACCTCGGGTGGGGGTACATACCGCACCCGCGGCACCCCTTGCGCCCGTGCCGCAAGCACGGCGGCGCGCCGGGCACGCGCGAATGCCCGTCGCCGATCCTCGTCCTGCTGTCGCCGCGCTCGAAACGCCTGGAGCGCAGTATACTCCGCCGCGGACGCCGCACGGCGCGCTTCACGCAGGGGGGAATCCATGGCGACAACGGTGCTCCGCCGCACGCGGGCGGCGTCGCGGGCGCGCGAGACCATAGCTGCAGCGTCGGGGCGCGAGGCAAGGACGGCCATGGCGTGGACGTGCGCCCGTTCCCAGAGCGCATGCTGGATGGCATCGTCCGCCGCGGCATCCGCCTGCCGTCGACGCTTGCGCCTGCCCAGGAGTACGAGACGCTCGGCGGTCGTGAGACGAGGGGCGGCGGTAGCCCGCGCGGCATTGGCCGCCTGGAGCAACTGATACCCCTTCACCGCGGCCCGCTGGCTCGCGCGGATGAGGCCCGTGACCGTCTGATCGACCCACGCCGAAAAATACTCTGCGGAGGCACGGCGTTTGCGGTCGTTTAGGGAGGCGACTGCGGCAGCATCGAGGTCGCGCGTCGAGTTGGCAGCCTGGATCGCAGCCGCTCGGTGCGCGGCGATGGCGTGGTCGGCGGCAATGAGCTCCTGCGCTGAGAGGAGGTCGGCAGCCTCCCGCACCTCGGCAGCCGCAACCGCCGCCTCGGCCGCCCCGCGTGCCGCATCGAGCGCATCCGCATGCTTATCAGAAACACCAAGGCGAGTAAAGTACGCGCGTTGGGAGCAAGAGGACTGCTGGGTCGCTTCAGACGAGATGCGCCGAGCATAGACCCGAAGGCTCTCCAGGCGAGCCGGGCCGTTGATCCGCTGCCCCTCCCGTTGAGCGACGGCGCGAAGGGCCTTAGCGCCGTCGACCGGACGACGAGACCGCCGTACGTGCACGCCCGGTGCGAGCGACCCGGGCGGGGCGCAGCAGCGGCACGGCGCCCCCGCTGGCTTGAGGTGCGTCCAGGTGTGGTACCGGACCTGTTCGAGCGCGCGGTGGAGCTGGGTCCGGCGACGGCAGACAATGTGAGCCGCCTGCAGCGTCTTCTTCGACGCGTGGATCGCAGCCGCCACCATGGAGAGGGTAGCCTGGAGCAGCGGCCGCGTGAGGGCCATGGTGGGCCGAAACCACTCTGTAGGCTCCCGAACGATGCCCAACACGTGGGCGAGGGCGGCAGATTCCGCCTCTTCCGCAGTGAAGCTCACGGGAGAGGAGCCGATGTACGAGCTGTACGCGGAAGGGCGCCGGCCCTGGTCGAGAGCGCGGCGCGCGATCGTGGACTCGGCATGATCCCTGGAGACCGGCTCGCAGCGGTCGAGTGCCTTGCCGAGAGCAATGCACGCCGGAGCGAGGAGCTTGCGTCGCCTCGTCGCGACGCTGCACAGCTCGCAATCCCAGACGACGTGCGCGACAGTCTGCCTGCCCTTGCCACAAGGGCAGCCCATCTCGGTGAGCACCGCGCCGAGAGAGTGCGGGCCGG
>Ga0210244_100868_pt1 | contig 26936 bp, 21 predicted proteins | sample ChrtobMetaP3_0mM_FD_155473 | JGI IMG/M metagenome (GOLD analysis project Ga0210244, IMG submission 155473) | Chrysochromulina tobin associated microbial communities from unialgal haptophyte culture, Seattle, Washington, United States - P3_0mM | ecosystem: Host-associated > Algae > Haptophytes >...
CGGACTTAGCCACTGTGAATTCACGGTCACACTAGCTAAGTCCGGGTTGAGCACGCAAACCATATGCTCAACCCGGACTTATTTCGCAAACCATATGCTCAACCCGGACTTAGCTCAACCCGGACTTACTAAGTCCGGGTTGAGCATACCGTCACGAAATAAGTCCGGGTTGAGCAACAACCTCAATTTCAATTGACGTTCGTTGTTTGAAGAATTAATAAGTAAAAAAAACTCTTTTTTAGTACCTGCGCCTTAAATGTGCGCGTCTCTCCCGGCGAAGTCTTCCGAGTCCCATAACCCCGCTGCTCCCCGCGACCTCGTAGGACCCAACATTAATGAGCGACAAGGACACCGACCTCGGTCTCGATGACGTCATTGGTGAGGTGGTGATGTCTGAGTCCATGTTTCCCGCCGTTCCCCTGGTACGTCCCGTGGTACGTCCCGTGTTGGCTCAGAACCATTTGGAAGCAGCAGCAGGACCTTCCGTGTGGGCTCAGAACCATATGGAGGCACCGCCAGACAGCTCTAGCCTCGCAAATCTCCTCGTTGAGGCGCTCGACGGCGGCGCAGTGCTCGTCGACGTGAGGCCGCCGAACTCCTCGGAGGCCATCGATGGTGTGTTCCGGGCGCTCCTCGGAGCGATTTCGGCGCCCCTGCAGGATGGCGTGGTCCCACTAAGCGCCCTTCCCGCAGACAAGGAGACGGTTCTGATCGTTTATTGTCGTTCTGGTCGGCGTGCTGGCGCAACGGCAGCGCACCTACTCGAAGCCGGCTACTCGCACGTCTACAACGCCGGCGGTCCAGCCGGCGACGCGCACCTGTGGCAGGCGCTCGCAAAGAGGCAGGGCGAGGTCATCATCCCGATGCCCGGTGGAGTGCTGCAGCTGTTTGATGAAGACGCACCCTCTGGAGGTGGCTCGTCCACCCTTACCTACATACTCACTGACCTCGAGAGCAAGGAGGCAATCATCATCGACCCGGTGCTTGAGCAGGTGGAGCGTGACCTCGCGGCCATCCAGCAGGCTGGGTGCACCCTCGTCCTTGCGCTCAATACCCACGCGCACGCCGACCACATCACCGGCTCCGGTCTGCTCAAGGCCAAGTTAGGCAACGACAAGATCCCGGTTCGATCGGCCATCAGCCGCGCGTCCGGCGCGAGCGCGGACATCCTGCTTGAGGACGGCGAGGAGGTGACCTGGGCCAACGGCAAGCGGCGGCTCCGCGTGATCGCGACCCCCGGACACACGGCCGGATGCGTGTGCTACTACGACCCGACCATGCAAGTCGTCTTCACGGGTGACGTTTTGCTCATCGGCGGCTGTGGAAGGACCGACTTCCAGGGGGGCAGTTCCGAGACGCTGTACGAGTCCGTTCACACGAGGCTCTTCACGATGCCCGATACGACGCTCGTCTACCCGGCGCACGACTACAAAGGGCGACGCTACTCGACGATCGGCGCCGAGAAAGCCACGAATCCACGCCTCACCAAGTCGAAGAGCGAGTTCGTCGAGCTGATGGCGGGCCTCAATCTGCCGTACCCCAAGAAGATCGACGCCGCGCTCCCAGCCAACATGCGCTGCGGCGTGCAGGACTGATCGCAGCTGCTGACGATCTCGCGCACGATCTCGCCAGTGCGAGGGCGAGCGCGCATCGATGGTGTGCTCTCTCGCACAGTGGAGCATAAGATTCATATCCCATTGAAACATGGCAAATATCTCCAAGTTCATGGGCACCGGCGCAAGATCGCATCATTGGTATCACGTCATGTAGCATGCGCATCTACACCATCGGTTTGAAGATATAGCCAAAAAGAGTGTGCACGTACAGGATGTGCGATTGTGACCACTGCGCGCGCCCCGGCGCGTTTGGCAGCGTACATATGGATATGCTGGCGTTGGCGGGCCCTGGCGCCGGCCGCCGCAGCCCGCACAAGTGGAACTAATTTTGAATGACAATGTGGGGGTCTCGGTGTATACAATTGTAAACGGGGAACGATGCCTCACCGCCAGCGCAGACATACACATCTATCATCTTGATGCCAAAAACATCAGCAATCTCTAGCCAAACATTGAATTGTTAAGTTATGTAATGAGACTGGAACGAACGCGACATCGACAAATTACATATAGACAAATTACATATAGGCAAGGCACATGCTCACATCCGCGCACTTTCAGTGTCTGACACTCCAGTGTGCGTGGTTGACTCTCATCAGTCTTCGCGTCTAATTCCCCCACCGCAATTCAGGGGGTCCTGCCAATGTGTAGGTAGCTTAGTAAGTTACAAAGTTCTCTCTCTTCGCGTCTAATCCTAATCCTAACCCTCTGTGAGAACCCTCTATGTGGGACTCCCGACTGTAATGTCCCGACAGGCGACAGTGACTCCCGAGTCCCGACAGTACATTCTGACAGGCTCGATCTGCCGAATTGCTGTTTCCCGACCCCCCCCTTTCCGCTTGTCGTTTCATCCGCGTTGTACGGTGTGTCTCACTTGTCACGACCCTAACCCGAACCCGAACCCTAACGCTAAACAACGTAGGGGTCAGGGTCGGAGCTTTAAGTCGGAGATGGGGTGGTTTTTCATTGCACATTGGTCGCATCAGAGGTCGGTCCAACCCGGATTCGACCCCGATCCCGGACCCGAATTCGACATGGCAACCGACCTCCGACCCGGTTTCCGCAGTTTTCACACTGGAGAGAAGTGCCAGACGCTCGCGGAACGGACGCGCGGAACATAGGAAAGTTTGCTTTTGGTGACCGGACCATACCTATCTTAACCCAAGGGGGAGTGGTCTACTATTTTTCATGTTTATAAGGCCCCAACCCTACACCTGTTTGGGAATTGAATGCACAGGCCACAGCAAGATTTCTACCCGGGTAACTACCTGGGTTTCTATGGGCTAAGGTAGAAACAACTTTCTACCAGGTAGAAACTCCCGGACCAGCCGGGTAGAAACGTCAGGTCAGGGGCGGCTATAGGCAGTTACAGCTTTACCATGATTGATGATAGGCAAGGTACGAGATCGAGACGAGATTACTGAGATCCGACGAGACTACACGATACACGAAAACAGCGCGAATTCACCACGCAACATACTCCGACAGACTTATACGTCTCCTCAGTAAGGAAGGGTGGTGACGTAGATGACATGGCAATGGCGGACGGGTTCACGGGTAGGCGGCATGTCGGTTGGCTGGTTGAAGCGGCGGAGGCGATGGCGTTGGCGGTGAGGTCGATGGGAGACGTGGTGATAGAGGCGACGGGTGCGGTCGAGGCGGTGAAGGCGAAGAGAAGAGGTGGCTGTGACGGAGGAGACGGTGGCGGGAGCTTGCAGGCACCGATACAAGCTTTGGTTGTTTGCTTTTGTTGGAGTGTTGGAGGCGAGGGCAGCAAGGTAGCAGTAGCGAGGCAGCAGCAGTGTGACGCCATCAGCGTACACGCAGCAGCCGTGGCGGCGCGAAGCAGTGCGGTAGCGGCAGAGTGGTTGCGGTGGTGTGGCAGAAACGGCAAGCAGTAGCGTGGCACATGAGCGTGGCAGCAGGAGCAGCAGCGCATCGCGTCGTGCTGTCGTGCGTAAGGGCTGCGCGGGTAGAGGGTGGTGAGTGCAGCGTGTTTTCGAGGTCGCGCGCGCACCTGGTGTCTCGTGTCGTCGGTCGTCGGGGTCGGGAGAGGAAAAGTGAGGCGGGCCTCTGACATGAAAAACCCTGAAAAGGGTACCATGAAGGAAAATCGTTCCGTGAGTCAAGTTCCTGGGAGTTGGAACACTCACGTGACGTGGAGAATGGCCTTCCCCCGTGTCTCAATGTGTGTGTGCCATACAGTGTGTGTGTGTGCCATATAGGTACGCGAAGCGTATCTGTGGGGAAACGTGAGGGGTAGGCGTTCGCTGGAATTGTGAGTCTCCGACTGCGTGTCGCGTGGCTTGCTTGTGCCCGCCGGTGTGAGCGTGGCCTGCGGTGTTACCCGCAAGCAGTGTAAGCTGATTGACAGACTAATCTGTCTGCGAACTCGGAACGTGGTGACGTCTGTGGGCTGCGATCCTACGCAACAATGACTTCGAAGACAATTGACATCAAGATCTCTTTCCAACAATACAATTGCCAGCCTGGCCGAGAGGAGTATGACCGGTTCGAGCGCAACCTATTCGCACACGGCGGCATCTCCGACGCCGAGGGATGGTCACTTACCGAGTGCCTGATGCGCACCGATGATGGTGCAGTTGACGCAATGGGCAATCCAATGCCCGGCGTCAACGCCATCCCAGCTGCAGGCGGCGGCAACCAAGGCGCCCAGGCGCGTGCATGCCGACGCAAACGCCTCAAAGAAAGCTTCACCTTTATCATCAAACATATCGACAATGCAGACGTGCTGCGCGCGCTCACCAACCCGGGTCTGGGAACTCTTGGGGACGGCCCGCTGGCACTCGATTACATCAGATCGAGGTGTCGCACGGCAATGGATGTGGTTGATACTCAAGACAAGCAAGCCCAGTGGCAATCCATCACCATTGCCAAAGACATTGGAGTCAATGAGAACACTATCATGGAACTGGATACTGTACTCATGACTATCAATACCGATTTGCCTCCTGGCCTCGGATTCACGAGCGACCAAACCTGCGAGAAGATCCTCCGCGAAATCGCTGCCGCTTCTCGCCTATTTCAAGTCACGGCTACTACTGAGCTGAATGCTCTGGAGGGAGCACCTGGACAGCCACTCGTTCGGCAATTCCAGCTCGCTCCCGTGGCCGCTCTGGGCGCCGCGGCGCCTGTGCGCCCTCGCGACAAAGCCGCCATGCTTGCGTGGTTTCATGCCCAATGGCGTGCTGCCGTCAAGAACGGCACTATCGCCAAATCGGCGCCAACTTCTCGACACCCCGGCAAACCCAAAGCGACACTCGAATCTGGCCACTCTATGCGACATGCTAGCATGGATTCAGTCGACTCCGCACTAATCCTCGAATCTGGCGTCGACGCGCCGAGCTTTACCGGTCGCCACGTCTCGCCAACGCGTACGCTCTTTGCGCTGCAGGAAGCTGGCTTCGCTGTCCGCCGTGGGCTCACAACCACGACCGATTTCGAAGCCCTCCCCGCGACAGAACTCGCGCTCGCCGTTCAGGGTGATTGCGACGCGCCCGGCTTCGAGCTCGTGCTCGCGACCGACGCCGACGGAGCTGAATCCGTCGATGTCCTGTGCCGCGGCTGCCGCGGCGCTGGTCATCTGGTCAAGCACTGCCCATCACCCAAAAAGTACAGATCCCTCGACTACATGATCACCCTGCTGCAGAACGCCAAAGCGCGCGCAGAGGAACGCTCACGCGCCGTCGGCGGAGCCTCGGGCGGTAGTCGCCCACCGCCACGCAGTCAGCGGGCGCCGTTCCAGCGCGGTCTCCCTCGCCGTTTCCAGCAGTCGGCTCAGCCGTTCCGTCGCTTTGTCAAGGGCAATGCCTCCGACAAGGCACGACTGGCCGAGGAGGGAGATGAAGACGGTGAAGACGACACTGATGAGACAGCGGGACCCGAGAAAATTCAATCGGCATCTATCCTCCAGCGCGAGGCGCCCTCGATGCCGACCACTTTCTCCATCGATCACTTCGAGAACAAGCAGCAGAATGAGAAAGCGATGCCGCTCGACCTGGTGGGCGCTTATGTGCACGGGCCCGCCGAGCCGCTGTTTGCGCAGTCCCCACCCGAGCGGCTGCGCCCGACGGACGACACGATTGCGGTAGGCACACCGATCCGGGCGCCAACCCGGCGCTCCATCGGCCTCTTGGGGCTTGCTGGGCTACTTGTGGCTGTCGTCTATGCCCTCCTGCTGGCTATCGAGTCGGCCACTCTGCAATGGGTGCGCACGATCGCCCGGACCGCATGGGATACGGTCCCGATCCTCATCGTTGGGCTGATGGGAGGATCGATGACTATTCTCATCGTCGTTCTGTCTCTAGCTGGACGTGCGGACGCGCTACAGCTGACCTCGCGTGTAAACCCTCTCTCGACGCCTAAGCCCCCGCGCGTCATCGAGAAGATTCACGCGATCACGAGCGAGCACATCTACCTCGGAGATTCCGGCGTCAAGATGCAGCGACCCGATGGACTGCATCTCGAGCCCGGTCTCATCGAGAACGACGGCAAGATATTCTGGACCGTTGACAGCGGCGCAACGGCGATATGCATCCCGGTTGAGGATGAATGGATGCTCGACCGAATCACCGACGCGCGCCCCAACATCGGCGTAGAGGCGGCTGACGGGATCCAGCTGAGTGTCAAGACCGTTGGCATCATTAACGCCGACGGACAGCTGCCAGGAAAGATCGGGATCGAGACCTACGAGATCAAGGGAGGCCAGTGGGTGAAGAATGAGGAACTCAGCTACCCAACCATGAGCCGAGTTCTCGTCACCCAAGGGCTCAAGCGAGGGACGCGACTCGCTGGCGTAGGGCCGCTCAAGAGAGACGGCCACTGGACGTACTTCAACGAGGACAACTCCGCGTCGCTAGAGGACTGCCTCAAGTTGAAGAATGGACGATACGCCCTGTTTACCAACGACCCCAAGCACTTCGAGGTCGTCTTCCACGTCGCGCCCTTGCCGGGCATCGAGGAAGCGCGGATGTCGCGAGATGCGCGACGATCCTCACTCGAAGTGCACGCATCGCTGATGCACTGCAACTCGACAGCGATTCGTAGCAGTCGCGTCCATATCTCAGGCTTCGATTTCCATACGTTCTCCCTCGAAGCTTCAGCGTGCCATGGCTGCTGTTTGGGCAAAACAACGGCACCGCCTCATCGCCACAGCACTGCCCCTTCGCGCGGTGGGACGAGAGTACCCCCAGGTACGCACGGCACGCGCGCGCCGTCATCGACCGGATACACTCATTGTGGTCAGCGCGTCGACTCGGATATCTCTACGACCTTTCCGGCGTCTTGGCCGCATGGCTTCACAGCCACGATTGACTTCTGCGACCGGTTCTCGGCGGATGTGTTCTACTTCTTCCTTGTCCGACGATCGGGAAGTGAAGTCGCCAGCGCGGCTCACGAATTTGTCCGTCGTCACAAAGGGAAATTACCCGACGGGGCCGTCGGACAATGGCACGTTGATAACGACTTGTCCTTTGCTGGGCCGGACGTCGAAAGTTTCGCGGCAGAACTTGTCGAGAACATCACCGCCCGTGTACCGTATGACGCCAATACCAACCCGGTCGCCGAGCGCCAACTCGGAACAGTCAAGATGGCTGTTAAAGCTGCACTCGCATATGCTGGAGCCCCTGAGGTTCTATGGCCGTGGGCTGTCTCCCAGTATGAACACGTACGACACTTTATCAGTACGGAAGCGCTTTACCCGCCTATGTCGCCGTACACCTTTGCGCACCCTGACAGTGGCCTTGCCGACCTGAGCTGGGCTAAACCCCTGTTCTGCGACGTCACAGTCCATCTTCCCTCAAGAGATTTGCAAGGTAAACTCGCCTATACCGGCAGTGATGGCTGCTACCTCGGGAGAGATTTCAAACGGAACGCTGACTATGTTTACCTGCCAGCGCAAGGCCGCATTTCCTCCTTCACTGTCACAGACTGGCGCCCACACTCCTTCGTCACCTGCAAAGGTATCACTGCGGATACACCGGTTGAGTACCGTGAACCGCAAGATCTCCGGATGTCGCCAGTGACAGCCTCCCTCATACCCAAACATCTTACTGCTGGGCGGCCGCGTTCTGCTCACGTTCTCTCTTCGTCGGCAGACAAGGAGGGAGTACAGAACAAGGAGGGAGACGCGCAGAACAAGGAGAGAGCCGAGCAAAGCGTGCAGCACAAGGAGGGAGACAACGCGTCCATCATCGAGCAAGGTGTCCTCGCTCTCCAATCCTCCGGTCAAGAAAGCTTTGTGCAACACGCTGTGCAGGCGTTTCAGACGAGCGCAATCGAAACATCGCGAGACTCCTGTGAACCCGAGGCGGATCTCGAGATTGAGTTCGTGGGCACTGAGTCTGCGAAACAAGTGGGGCTGCTATCGTCGAACGTCGTCAAGATCGCCTCAGTGGCGGACGCTATGGCTTCGCCATACTGGGATCTTATCCGATCCAATATGGAAGATGAGATCGCCGGCAAGATCGCTAACAAATTTGCGACCGTGGTCAAAAGAGAATCAGGAATGAACGTCATGAAGGTGAAATGGGTGATCACCATCGCACTCAACGACGACGGCAGCATCAAGAAAGTCAAGGCTCGCCTCGTCGGTTGTGGCTACTCGCAAAAAGCCAAAGTCGACTATGATGAGGTCTATGCGCACTCCCTTCCTGCAGTATGCTTTCGCCTATTCGTTTCAATACTGGCCGATGAAGACCTCGAGTCCGATCAGATTGATGCGATCAAGGCTTTCACCCAGGCCGATCTCGATCGCGACCTGTACTGCAACATGCCTGAGGGATTCTCGATACCGGGACATGTGCTCCATCTACACAAATGCCTGGAAGGCGTCAAGCAAGGGGCACACCTTTGGTATAAGAAGAATAAATGGGCCATGAACAAATGCGGTCTGATCAGCGACATAGCCGAGCCCAATTTGTACATACACGAGTCGTTGCAAATCATCGCGGCGGTGGTGACCGACGATGTCGGGGTAGGATTCCACCACAGCGTGCGCACGGAATATCTGGCTATCCGCAATGAGTACGCGAAACTGATCAACATCGACTCGCCTGGGCCGGACCTGACCCGACCTCTGACTGTGTTCACTGGCTGCGATCTCACCCGCGACAGACAGGCGAGGACCGTCACCGTCACTATGCGAAACTACATTCAAAAGCTCGCTATTCGGTATAAGGGGAAGTTCACCCTCAATGATCTGCCCTATGCCGCGTCTAAGGCGAAGAGAGAAGAATTCGAAGCGTTCAAACCCAGTACGGACGGGAACACTATCGACAAGACGGAGTACCTCAACGCCCTCGGTTCGATCGGGTGGCCCACTGTCATGGTCCGATGCGAATGCATGTACGCTTACTCCATCTTGGCGAGTCTCTCAATGGGCCCGACTGCGACTCACCTCAACGCTGTGATGCATATGGTTGGATACCTCGTCGCTACTCAGGAGCTTGGGCTGACCTACGGAGGTAAGCTCCGCGTCCCACTAGGACTGAGTGACATGCCGCCCTGGTTCGAGGAATCGCGTGGCCTGTTCACCTCCACTGACAGCTCGTGGGGGAAATCGACGCGGCCCTATGGTGGCCACGTGGTGATGCGCACGAACGCCGCTCTGATCTGGTCCAGTAAAGCGTTCAAGACGGTAATCCCGCAGAGCACAGCAGAAGCCGAGACCGCTCAGGCTTCGCTGGCCACCCGTGATACACTATTCATCAGACGAGCGTGTGAAGGGATCAAGCGGGCGGTCAAGGGACCGACGATGCTGCTGGGAGATAATTCGGCTATGAACGACATAATCAGAAAGGACGGTACGACGAGTCGCTCGCGCTACTTTGAGCGCACGACTATGCTGGTTAAGTACGCAGTCTTGCGTCTGATGATCGCCGTTCATCTCATCTCCACCAATGATATGATGGCAGACATCTTTACTAAAGCAGTGGATAAGGATACTTTCCTCAGATTCCGCATGTGGATGTATAACGAGCCCATCAAGGATCGCAGCCGCTTCGGGAAGGCGGTGCAGGCCCTTGCGGAGGCACTGTGCAAAGCGTGACATGAACCGGACATGTTCGAGCGAGGTGAGATGCCCCCCGACTGCGTATGATTCCCAGGCGCAGCGACAATGTCGGATGAGACCCTGGCTCGGCCAGGAGGGAGCGTTCCGTGAGTCAAGTTCCTGGGAGTTGGAACACTCACGTGACGTGGAGAATGGCCTTCCCCCGTGTCTCAATGTGTGTGTGCCATACAGTGTGTGTGTGTGCCATATAGGTACGCGAAGCGTATCTGTGGGGAAACGTGAGGGGTAGGCGTTCGCTGGAATTGTGAGTCTCCGACTGCGTGTCGCGTGGCTTGCTTGTGCCCGCCGGTGTGAGCGTGGCCTGCGGTGTTACCCGCAAGCAGTGTAAGCTGATTGACAGACTAATCTGTCTGCGAACTCGGAACGAAAATCCATATTGACGCGCGCGCGGAACATAGCAAAAGGTCACTTGCGCCGTGTTGGGCACTGCTTGACGACACTGGACCTTAGGCTTCACCACGTTGCCATTTGCGACAACTCCAGTGTTCGTTCCACCACTCCCAAAGTGTATGGTCGGTGGACCGTTCCTCGTACAACTAATCAACGATTCAACTTCCATTGGGACATGTTGGGACATGTTTTAAGAACCTACTAAACTAATACTGACCGGACCTTTGTTTTCCTTTTGCGGAATCCGATTGCGCGAATTCCTCAATCAGAGACTGTAGGAATCACGCGCGAGTTTCTTAACGCCATCGTCGTCATCGTCATGACAACGTCTTTCCTATCCTCTCGACATCTGAATTATGCCTAGTTTCTTACACTCCGCAATGTCTGAGGATGCATTCTTGGAGGGCTGCCGCCTCCTTCGCCGTGTCGCCCTGAACGAAATAGATGCTGTGCGCAAGGCAGTCCTAGCTAACAAGGCCCTGCTCAAGTTTGAGGACTACGACCGGCGCACGGCTCTGCACGTCAGTGCATCCGAGGGCCACCTGAAATTGACGACGCTGCTGCTCGAGCTCGGCGCCAATCCGAATCGCAGCGATCGGTGGGGTGGCTCGCCGCTCGATGACGCCCAGCGCCACCGCTTCCCCGAGGTGGCCTCGCTGCTGCGGGCCCACGGTGCTCGTCTCGGGGTTGTCGATGGGTCCACGGACCATGGCATGGCTCTGATCTCGGCGTCTGCCAAGGGGGAGATCGAGACGGTCGACGAGCTATTGGCAGGCGGCACGAATCCCAACTCGATTGACTACGACTCTCGCTCGGCGATGCACCTTGCGTGTGCCGAAGGGCACACGGCCGTTGTCACGGCGCTTCTCAAAAGTCGCGCCGATCCCGACTGCAAAGACCGGTGGGGCTGCACCCCGCTGACAGAGGCGCAGGGAAAGAAGCACGCAGACGTGGTCCAGCTACTGATCAAGGCCGGCGCGGTCGACTACGGCGTCGAGCCGCCCAATTCGGCGCGTGTACAGATGGAGTCTCCGAGCTTCGATCCCCAGGTGACCGACCCAAATATGGTCGACTGGGCCGACATCAAGACCTTGGAGAAGATCGGCTCGGGCGCCTTTGGGGAGATTTACAAGTGCCGGTGGCGTGGCACCCTCGTCGCAGCGAAGACAATCAAATCAGAGAAGAGTCTACACGGCGGCGCGGCTTTCGTAGCCGGGCTGGCCGACGCACCATCGGACCTACGCATGGCCGCGCTCAATGACTTCCGACACGAGATCGGGTTCCTGACGCAGCTCCACCACCCTCACATTTGCCTGCTGCTCGGATACTCGCTCTCTGAGCACGGGCGTGAGTGCATGCTCTCAGAGCTCATGAAGTGCTCCCTGCTCGACGTGCTTCGCTCCTCCGCGCAGTCCGGCGTCCCCTTCTCGGTGCAGCGCACGCTCCGGTACGCGATGCAGTTCGCGCTCGGCATGAACTTTCTCCACACGTCCAAGCCGCCCGTGCTCCACCGCGACCTCAAGCCCGCCAACCTGCTGCTCGACTTTTCAGACAACCTCAAGATCTCGGATTTTGGACTCGCCAAGATCCGCCCGCCCGCCGCCGCCGGCCTCATCGATGAGGACGCGCCGTTCGTGATGACGGGCGAGACGGGATCGTATCGCTTCATGGCTCCGGAGGTGTTCCGCCACGAAAAGTACGGACGGCCTGTCGACGTGTACTCCTTCGCGATGATCCTCTTCTATATGCTCGATGGGGCGCCACCTTGGGCGGACTTGGACGGCGTCGCTGCCGTGCGCGCCGCCGCCCACAATAACGAGCGGCCACCGATCCCGCGCCACTGGGATCTTTCGTTGCAGGAGCTCCTGCGGTCGGCCTGGGCTGACGAGCCGCGCGCGCGCCCCTCGTTCGCTGCCGTGCTTGAGATCCTCGAGAATGTCTACAAGAGCGTCTTCAAGATGAGCTACGAGGAGGCGATGCGCCGCGGCGATAAGGAGCCCGATGGTTGCAACTGTACCCTCATGTGAGACTATATTGCTGTTTTGGGGATTGGTGGCGCTGGTCGGCGGAGGGTGGTGGCGTGATAGTGGCTGCGACGGCGGCCACGACGGCGCCCGCGACGGCTCGGGGGCGAGGGTGAGTGGTGGGCTGTGTCACAGGCTATGGGCGGGGGGGGGGAAGGGGGAGAGCGAGAGCCCTGGCGAGAGGGCGGCGGCGACGATACTCCCTCACGGTCCCATTCGGCGTGGGAGGAGGTTTCCCCATGTGTTAGTGAACAAGTGCCCTCCCTGGTGTGGTCGGCATGAGCCCTGACTGGTCGGCTTACAGGAGGCGATCCCGCCGCGGACCTCCACGACGCTGTGTTCAGTGTGTATAAGTAAAAGACGAGACGTAAGTACGTTACACAGTTCTCGGTACCGGCTCCCCCCGGTGTATCACTTTCCGTTCCACACAGCAGCCACCGAGCACTCTGCACTGCATACGCGGCCAAGTCCCGTGAACTACTCATGGAACTACTGCCGCACACCGCACCGCAGCGCGGGTGACTCGACCGGAGTGAGCGCGGGGGGATCGCGACGAAACTGACTGACTGACTGACTGGGTGACTCGACGTACCCAGTCAGCCACCCGACCTCGCATCACGTACGCCTGGGCAGTACAGCTGGATCCAATCCCCTCTCAATAGCCGCATCAATCGCCGCACCATAGCCTCATCAATCAGTGCACCAAGCGCGCATCAATAGCCGGCGGCGATCCCGTCCTTGCGCATCTCAGTCGCCCCGATGTAGCTGCGCTGCACGTGGTCGTACATGATGGCCTGATAGCCGCCGCCATTGGGTCCCCGGCTCGTATGGTGGCCACGTCTCTGGAGCTCTTCTTCCACAGCGGCGCACACACCGCCCTCGAGCTGCACTCGGCCGCCGTCACGCATCACATCTCCCGTCGGAGAATTGTCCCCCTCGTGATCATACCGCGCCGCGTCGCCCGCCTCCTGCGGGTCGATTCACACCTCGAAGACGCTCACAGTCAGCGACAGATCACGGGCACTCAACGGCACTCAACGGCACTCAACGGCACTCAACGGCACTCAACGGCACTCAACGGCACTCAACGGCACTCAACGGCACTCAACGGCACTCAACGGCATGCAGCGCGCCTGCAGGTTCATTCCAAAGTCGATGATGTTCGCCAGGATCTGTGCTTGACCTTGGGGCTGGATATTGCCGCCCATGACCCCAAAAGAGAGCCAAGGCTGCCAGCTGCCCTGCGCGTCTTTGGTCGTCGCAAAGCCGGGGATGATCGTGTGGAAAGGCCGCTTGCCTGGCATGTACCTGCGCAGGCCATCATCAGAGGCCATCAACAGAGGCCATCAACAGAGGCCATAGCAGTCCCGAGCAATCCCATTTACTCCTATTCAACCCCAAGCAATCACGAGCAATCACGAGCAATCACGAGCAATCACGACCCATTGCATGCAATCCCATTTACTCCTATTCAACCCCATGCAATCACGAGCAATCACGAGCAATCACGACCCATTGCATGCAATCCCATTTACTCCTATTCAACCCCATGCAATCACGCACTGGTTCGCGGAGCCCTCAGCCATGTTGAACAGACTGCCGCGGTCCTGCAGCCCGAAGCCCCCAGCCACCAGCCCCGAGCCGAAGCCCTGAAAGTTCGACTGGATGAGGGAAACCATCGTGCCCTCATCATCAGCCACGGTCAGGTACATGGTGTCGGCCGAGGTGCGGTCGAGTGACTGCGCTGACGCCGTCTTGGGGAACCCTCCAGGAAAGGTCGCCTCCGCCGCTGCGGATGCCGGCGTGCCAGGCGGCACCTCGTTGGCCGCCTTGGCCATGTTGATCAGCTTCGCACGCTCGGCCGCGTACCTGATGAGCGAGGCAATCCGAGATCATCAGAGGTCATCAGTGGTCATCAGCGGTCATCAGAGGCACTCCCAAGGCAATCCGAGATCATCAGAGGTAATCAGCGGTCATCAGAGGCACTCCAATGCAATCAGAGCCACTCAGAGCCATTCAGCCGCGCACGATTTGGAGACGAGCCCCGTGATGAGCTCCGGCGTTGGCCCGCCAAACTCGGGATCCGCATAGAACTTGGCTCGGTCGGCGAAGGCGAGCTTCTTCGCCTCAACATGCACGTGGAGGTAGTCAGCCGAGTTGAAGCCCATGCTCCGGAGATCGTACCTGATGAAGGAGGCATTCACCGGTCATCCGAGGCCATCAATACTTCGAGGCAATCAGAGCTCGGCTCCGGAGATCGTACCTGATGAAGGAGGCAATCACCGGTCATCCGAGGCCATCAATACTTCGAGGCAATCAGAGCTCGGCTCCGGAGATCGTACCTCTCGAGGATGTTCAGCTGCTGAAGCGCGGCGATGCCCTGTGGGTAGGGATGGCAGCTCGTGGCTCGTGTTCAGAGGCAGGAAGAGGCCATCGGAGATCTTCAGTAGCACTCAGACGCACTCAGACGCAATCAGACGCAATCAGACGCAATCAGACGCAATCAGACGCAATCACCTGAGGGTTAGGCGGCAGCTCGTAGATCGCAATCAGACGCAATCAGACGCAATCAGACGCAATCACCTGAGGGTTGGGCGGCAGCTCGTAGATCGCAATCACATGCAATCACACGCAATCACACGCAATCAGACGCAATCACACGCAATCACCTGAGGGTTGGGCGGCAGCTCGTAGATCGTGTAGTTCTCACGGTAAGTGACGCCGACGGGCTCGACCCATTCGCCGTGGTGCGCGCGGAAGTCCTCGGCTGTCAGCAGGAGTCCATTCTGCGCCGCACTGGCCAAGATCTCAGCAGCGACGGACCCGTTGTAGTAGGCCGCCGCACCACCCTGCGCCACGGCCGTGAGGGAGCGTGCGAGGTTTGGGTTGCGGAAGATCTCCCCGGCGCGCGGCGTGCGTCGCTTAGACGAGCCCGCGTCCACTACCTGATGAGAGAGGCCATCCGAACGCAATCAGAAGCTAATGAGAGAGGCCATCCGAACGCAATCAGAAGCTAATGAGAGAGGCCATCCGAACGCAATCAGAAGCTAATGAGAGAGGCCATCCGAACGCAATCAGAAGCTAATCAGAACGCAATTGGAGGCTAATTGGAGGCCATCCGAATGCAATCAGAGCCCATCAGAGGCCATCGGAGGCGTCCGGTACTGTGAAAGTCTCCAGAAAGTGGTCGATGGCGTTCGGGTACTTGCCGCCGCTCGTGAGCTCGCTGTTGTTCGGCGGGATGTACCACTCCGCTGCGATCACCTGCGCGACCGGATGTCCGTTGGCCGCGTAGTTGATGGCGGGTGCGAACAGATCGGCCCACGGCAGCTTGCCGAAGCGCTGATGCAGGTCCCACCAGCCCATCACCGCCCCCGGAACAGAGACAGGCAGCGGCCCAGCGCCCGGCAACGAGGTCATCCGATGCTCGTGCAACAGCTCTTGCATGCGTGCATAGGTCACATTCTTCGACGATCGGCCGGAGCCGTTGTACCCGTAGAGCCTCTTGGTGGGGCCGTGCCACACCTGGGCCATTAGGTCGCCACCCATGCCGTTCATCATCGGCTCCACCACGCCCTCGCACGCGTTCGCTGCGATCGCGCCATCCACCGCCGAGCCACCCGCCTTGAGCATGTCGATGGCACACATGGTTGAGAGCGGCACACTGGTCGCGGCCATGCCGTGCTGCGCGTACACGGGTGAGCGGCCCGCAAACGGGAGCCCCGTGGGGCGCGTGCCGCCGCAATTCATGTACCACTGGTCGCTCTCCACCTTTGCGGGGACGTCACAAAACGAGGCGGGAGCACGCGGCGGCTCGCTGCACACTGAGACGTCCTCGGTGCGGCCGCACGCGGCCGACATCCGCGCGCTCTGCTCTTCCACGCTCGAGTACAGCTCTGCCAGATGCGGCGGCAGCGCCGAGAAGGTGAAGAGAGCTACGACCATCATGCCTTGCTCTCAATGCCATAACCTCGTGCGAAAGCGGTCGTTTGCGAAATGATGGTCGGCGCTTCCGACGGAACATGTGAAAATGGATCCATTCACAGCACTTTAAAACAGCTCACTTCCACTGCGCGCGCCTGTGCTTTCACATGTACAACCCAAGTTGATGCGCTGTTCCTTGCTTGGATTGCATGCAAAATTTTGGGGCCCGAACCTTTCAACGGCTGGGACGCTCTCGCCTGCGCCGCTCTCTATTGATGATGTCTTTCTTCAGCATGTTCCGGCCTTTGGGAACCGCGGGCAACGCGGCGAACATTGCCAACGACCCCATGACGCACAAGCTCACGCGCCGCGAAAAGCGCGAAAGGGAGCAGGCCATGCTGCGAACCATGCCGCAGCTGCAGCAGGTGAGTCGTCACGGAATCTTCGAATTCAGTGGGTCGCTGTCCTACACGTACGCGCAGGGCAACGTGCCCGGCGGCTCGTTCATTCCCGTCCACGCCGTCTGCCATGGCCACACCCTGTATCTTTTCAAAGGTCACAATCCGACTGAGAAGCCTACGGCATTCTTCCAGATCAGGCGCTGTGAGGTGCTCCGTATCGGCCTGCTTGTCATCCCGTCGCTGATGCCGCTCAATCACGTCTTCAAGCTTACGTTCCTCAAGAAGCAATTCGGGGCCAAGAGCTTCTTTTTCAAGACGAACTCCGCCAAAGAGCTCGAGCAGTGGCTCGGCGACCTGCAATGGCGGGTCTATGCATCCGACCGCGAGGTGAAGAAAAAGTTTTCACCAAATTTCACGGTGCCGGAACTCGTACGCCATCGCATCGACGAGACGGAGTACGGATATAGGACGGAGACGGCGATCCTCAAGGTGCCGGAGAGCGTGAGAGGGATGCAAGTGCGGTACGATTCACCGCCGAAAGCTGTCGTTGTCGACGACCTGCCAGCGATCCCGACAGACAAAGTCACTCGCAAAGCTGCCCCTACTAAAGCGATGAAGAACCCTTTATTGTTGTAAGCCGCAGTTCCGGGTTGTACAATCTGCATTCTGCACGCGCTCCACCCTCCACGCCGGCACACGTGATTCGAAGAGTGAGAGGAAGCGCTAGGATGTTTATGCCGACGCATCGTGGGCGGGATTTGCTGGCTGGAGCGCTCTGGTGCAGAAGCGCGCGTGCGCGAGCGCGTTGTGTTGCATCTGAAACTTATGAGCGTTGCAGTGGGCACTTCGTCCCAAGGCGCGATGGGCAAGCGCAAGGCAGCCTTTCGCGCGGCGCCGGGAGACTCTCGGCGGCGTGAACAGGACCCCGGTACGTTCTCAACGTTCGCAGCTGCGCCGGATCCCTTTTTCGGCAGCAGCCTCTTTGAAACGGGTCTGTGCATCGTCCGGCGGCAAAGCAGCGTGGGCTACCTCGCCGTCTTTGGGCTCACGGTGACGCTCTCGGTGTTCACACTGCTCGCGTGCACCGCATCGCTCCCGCGGCTGCTCACGCACTGGACGTGGATGCTCTTCACGCTCTTCAGCGGCACCGTCTTTGTAGGCCGGTGGTTGTATCCGGACACCGAGGCGGCCCTGCTAATGCTGTTCACGTTGACGCTCCATGGCCTGCTCTGGCTCGCCCTGGTCCTCGTGCCACTGCGCGGGGTGACGCCGAGCGCGCTGTGGCACGCCTTTGGCGTTCATGGCGGCGACCAGTTGCTTCCCGCTCAGATGGGCGATCTGCTGTTGCTCGGCGCTCCACCGCTCGCTCTGCTCGGCTTCTGTGTGATGGAGCGCCGGTACCTGCTGGTGCTGCTCCACGACGTCCTCAGCCAGCTGCCGCCCGGCATGAGCAAATTCTTCTTCCTCTGGCAGGTCTTCAGCCCGGTGCTCCCTCTCGCTATCTGGGCCGCCTGCATGCGCCAGCCTATCTTTTCCGACCTACCGGTATGGCCTGGCGTGGCGCCCGTGATGACGATCTGCTTCGTTGCGAACGCGCCCCCACTCGCGTACGCCTACTGGCGCATCTTGCCGCTGCAAGGCGCCGCGCACTGGTTCGAGGGTGGCGTGATCCTGTGGTCTGCGTCAGCGTTCTGAGCTTGCTCCGGGCCTCGCAGTTCTCTATTCACTGCGACACTCTCGGGGCCTCGCACAGTGTAACGTATTATACTGACCTTTCGAGGTGAAACTCACGTCGCGCTGTTCACGGAACTTACTCGATGTATTCACACCTCTCTCTTTTTGCTCTCCACCTCCTCCTCACTGGTCCTTGTTCGCAAAACATACATGACGCAGTACGCTAGGCTCCAGCAGGATGAAGACAGCAGCGGCCAGCGCGGGAACCGGCAGACTAGCGGCAGTACGACGCGCTGGCTCATCGTCGTCGGCTTCGGCAGCATCGGCGTCTTCTACGTGAGCATGAGCGTGCGCTCGGCGGGCCGCATGGGCGCCGTGCAGCGCTACCTTCCGACGAGCTACCTTCCGACAGGCAGCTTCGCGCGGGAGGAGAGCGACACGTTGCGCGACGAGAATCGGCGGCTGAAGCAGGCGCTCGCTGCAGCGGAGGAGGCGGCGCGGCGGCGCGATTCTGAGGCGACCGCCAAGATGGCCGCGTTCGCCGAGGCAGCCGCCAAGCCCGGCGCTCGCCCATCGTCGGACAACGACTTTATGAAGGGCCTCATGAGCGGCCTGAGCGCGACCGTCGAGGATCCCGCCGCCGCCGCCTCCGCCGCCGCCGCCAAGGCGGAGGCATGGATGCAGGCGGCGACGGCGGTCGTGGCGCCCACACTGCAGCAGACGCTGCAGTCGGCGCTGGGCCAGTCGCCGCCGCCGCCGCTGCCGCTCGCGTCGGGCGCGGGCACGCGCACGGGCAAGGTGAACCCGGCCGACTACAAGCTCACAAAGGAGCTCATCAAGGCGCACTGCGACCGGAACAATGTGCGTGCTACTGATGACCTCTGATTGCGTCTGATTATGAGCTCATCAAGGCGCATTGCGACCGGAACCTTGTGAACCTTGTGACACTCGTGAACTGAGTGCGCCGGAGTGCACTTGATGAGCGCCCTCATCAGGTGATCCTTGTGACCTTGGTGAACTCGATGCGCTGATGACCACTGATGACCACTGATGAACGCTGATTGCCGCCCTCATCAGGTGATCCTTGTGACCTTCGTCAACTCGAAGCGCGCGGACTATGCGTACACGTGGGCGGCGCATCTCCAATCCTCATTAGTCTGATTGCCTCCCTCATCAGGCTGATTGCGCGCGGACTATGCGTACACGTGGGCGGCGCATCTCCAATCCTCATTAGTCTGATTGCCTCCCTCATCAGGCTGATTGCGCGCGGACTATGCGTACACGTGGGCGGCGCATCTCCAATCCTCATTAGTCTGATTGCCTCCCTCATCAGGCTGATTGCGCGCGGACTATGCGTACACGTGGGCGGCGCATCTCCAATCCTCATTAGTCTGATTGCCTCCCTCATCAGGCTGATTGCGCGCGGACTATGCGTACACGTGGGCGGCGCATCTCCAGATCCCGATCTGCCTGATGATGCTTGATGGCCCCTGATGACGGCCACTGATTGCTGTCCTCATCAGGTGGGCGGCGCATCTCCAACGTCTCGGGCTGCGCAACTACCTCGTCGGCGCGATGGACGGCGAGGCCCTCCCTAAGCACTAATGACCTCTGATGACCTCTGATGACAACTGATGACAACTGATGACCTCCGATGACCACTGATGAGCCCTGATTGCCTCCCTCATCAGGCGAGGCGCTCCAGAAGCTCGTCACGCGCGGCATCGAGGCGTTCGATATGGAGTCCGGACTCACGACGGCCGACTACGGCTGGGGCACCAAGAACTTTCGGCAGCTCGGGCTGAGGAAGACTGAATTGATCATCAATCTGCTCCGTGCGGGCGCGGATCCGGTGCGTCTGATTGCGTCTGAGTGCGTCTGAGTGGGTCTGAGTGGGTCTGAGTGCATCTGAGTGCGTCTGGGTGCGTCTGGGTGCGTCTGAGTGCGTATGAGTGCGTATGATTGTGCCTGATGGCGTCTGATGGCGTCTGATGGCGTCTGATGGCGTCTGATGGCGTCTGATTGCGGGCGCGGATATGGTGCGCGCTCTTCGACTACCGCGCGGCTGAGTGCGGCTGATTACGGCCGAGTACGCCCCTCATCAGGTGCTCACGGACGCGGATGCGCTGATTACGCGTGATCCGTCGCCCTTCATCGCGAGACTGTTGCCCGAGGCACAGATCCTCGTCACCTCCGATCATCTCATGTCGACCACGCAGGTCAGACCAGAGCTCTGATGACCTTCTGATTGCGTCCGATTACACCCCTCATCAGACTACGCAGGTCGGACCCGAGCTCTGATGACCTTCTGATTGCGTCCGATTACACCCCTCATCAGACTACGCAGGTCGGACCCGAGCCTCGCCCCTCACCCCTTGCCCTCCACCCCTCACCCGGCCCCTGTCAGAGCCACTCCCTACTCCCTACCCCCTACCCCCTCCCCCTACCCCCTTCGATCACCTCGTGCCGACCACACGCAATCTCCCGAGATCGAGCTCTGATTGCTCTGACTGATGGCTCTGAAGACCTCCTGATTGCGTCCGATTACGCCCCTCATCAGTCTCCCGAGACCGAGCTCTGATGATTACCTCCTGATTGCGTCCGATTACGCCCCTCATCAGTCTCCCGAGACCGAGCTCTGATGATTACCTTCTGATTGCGTCCGATTACGCCCCTCATCAGTCTCCCGAGACCGAGCTCTGATGATTACCTTCTGATTGCGTCCGATTACGCCCCTCATCAGTCTCCCGAGACCGAGCTTGAGGACCCTTGGCGCTCGAGCTCCTCCGCGTGGAACATCGGGTACATGTACCTCAGGCATGACGTCTTGCCAGCCATGCTCCATTGGCAAGCCGAGTGCGCGGCCCACCCCAACCTTTGGGATCAGAACCTCGTCAATATGCCCCTGGCCTCTAATGACCTCTGATTGCCTCGCTCATCAGGTGCGCGGCCCACCCCAACCTTTGGGATCAGAACCTCTTCAAGGACGTGCTCAAGATCGGCGGCCTCAAGTTTCGTGAGCAGGTGCCCGAGCCGGCGCGCGCCCAGCCGCCTCTTCCTCGGGTACAAGCGTTTGCATGCTGAGTGACCCTTTTGTTGCATGCAGGTGCCCGAGCCGGCGCGCTCGAAGCGCCTCTTTCTCGGGTACAATGGCACCATCACGATCGGGATCCTACCCGTCGCCACCTACTGCTCGGGCCACACGTACTTCGTGCAGCGCATGCCGCAGCGCATGACCCCGCCGATCGAACCGTTCACAGGTGCCCTTCATCGGCCTAGATTGCATGCTGATTGCATGCTGATTGCATGCTGATTGCATGCTGATTGCATGCTGATTGGATGCTGATTGGATGCTGATTGTCCCTCCGCCGATCGAACCGTTCACAGTGCACACGACCTTCCAGTACTCGGGCGCCATTGGCAAGACGCACCGGCTGCGCGAGGCGATGATGTGGTGAGCACATGCATGATGAGCCTGCCATCATGTGGGGAGGGGGCGCCGTGGTGAGCACATGCATGATGAGCCTGCCATCATGTGGGGAGGGGGCGCCGTGGTGAGCACGTGCATGATGAGCATGACATCATGAGCCGTCGTCCGTGGCGCGCGCTGCATGCCTCTTTTGCTCACCACGGCGCCCTCTCCCCACAGGTATGACGAGCCGTCGTACTATGCGCCGCGCCTGAGCAGCCGCACGCGGGCACAGTTCTCGCATGATTTCCCACAGCTGAGCGCCGCCCTGAGCAGTCGCGCCGGAGCTCCCCGGAGCGCCGGCGAGCTTCAATCTGGCGGCGAGATTCAATCTGGCGCCGGCGAGCTTCAATCTGGCAGCGAGATCCAATCTGGCGCCGGCGAGCTCCAAGGCTTTCTGAGCTTCGATCTGGCGGTGCAGCGGCACCTGGTGCGGCCTGCGGGTGTGATGGACGTCTCCTCGCATGCACGTGCTCATCACGACGCCCTCCTCTCCCCACAGGTGCGGCCTGCGGGTGTGATGGACGTCTCGTCGCACTTCGCTCTCGTGCATCCGCAGCTGACGCAGGTGGGTGCTGTCGAGAAAGCCGTTGAGAAAGCCGTTGAGAAAGCCGCCGCTGCGGCTGCATGCAAGTGCTCTCTCGGCGGCTGCATGCACGTGCTCACCACGGCGCCCCCCCTCTCCCCACAGGTGCGCGCGGCGCTGCTGCTCGCTCGTCGACTGCAACGCATCCTCATCCTGCCCAAGCTCGTGTGTGGCCTCGACCGCTTCTGGGCTCCACACAACGGCACCATCCCTGGATCGGACACCATGCTACCAATCGATCCGTGCCCCGCCGACCATGTGCTCGACCTCGAGCATATGGCGCGCACGCTGGTGAGCATGGTCCTTCTGATGACCCTCTGATGGCCTCTGATGTTCCTTCTGATGGCCTCTGATGTTCCTTCTGATGGCCTCTGATGACCTCTGATGACCTCTGTTGACCTCTGTTGACCTCTGATGACCTCTGATGACCTCTGATGGCCTCTGATTGCCTCCCTCATCAGGATGGGACGATCGAGGGGATGCTGCGCGAGTATTCCTTCCTCGACAACCCGCGGGCGCCCAAAGAGCTCATCGCCTCACGCCGCGTCCTGCAGGTGCGATCTCCCTTGATTAACCTTGATTCCCCTTGATTCCCCAAAGAGCTCATCGCCTCGCGCCGCGTGCTCCAGGTGCGATCTCCCTTGATTAACCTTGATTCCCCTTGATTCCCCAAGGAGCTCATCGCCTCGCGCCGCGTGCTGCAGCCGCCCGCGGGCCTGAGCGCCGACGCGCTCGCAATACTCTCGACGGCCGAGATGCGATCAGTGCGTGTGCTCCACTTTGAGCGCATGCCCGACCTGTACGCGACGCTGCCCTTGATTACCCTTGATTAACCTTGATTACTCTTGATTAAACTTGATTAAACTTGATTAACCTTCCGCAGGTACGCGACGCTGCCCGCCGACGAGGGCGAGCTCGAGCAGCAGCGCATGCGAGATTGGGTCTCGATCTGGTGCGATCTCCCCCTTGATGAGCGCTGAGACTGCCGCGGACGTCCTGCCCTGCATGCAAGCGCTCACCACAGCGCCCGCCTCTCCCCACAGGTGCTGCTCCAAGCCGCCCAATCCAAAGGCGGCTGGGCACGTCTGGTACGACTTCTTCTGGGACGTGATCCCGCATGCAAGTGCTCACCACAGCGCCCGCGTCTCCCCACAGGTACGACTTCTTCTGGGACGTGATCCCGCATACGAACCGGCATCGGAAGCTGGTGAGCGGCCCATGGGAGTGGAGCTTTGGGCCGTGAGCGGCACTGGCCGTTGGCTGCAAGGCTGCATGCGTCCGCCTCCTCTGGCCGGCCCACGACGAAGGCCACGAGGCACGACTGGTCCGAGTCCTGCGCCGCTGACGAGCGCCTCCCATTTCATAGAGTGCAAAACGCTGCCTCGCGGGGCGTTTTATGGGATGCCCTCAGTCTATCAGGATCAAGTTTACACTGGGAGTCGATACACACTGTACTCGCGTGCGTTCACCCACATACGGAGCGGACAGCACACGACCGGCTCTGCGCGTAGGTAGCTTGGTAAGTTACAAGAATATCTCTGCGCGTGGTCACCTTCTGGCTTCTCGCGCGGGACATGCACCTGGCTCGCGCTATACCACGCGCGACGCCATAAGTACGACCTTCATAAAGCGACCCTGACGCAGCTCGCGCGCCACCGGACCCGTCACGCGCGTGCCTATCGGCCCCGATAGGTCACGCTTCATGAGCACGCACGCATTCTCTTGGAAGAAGATGACGCTCCCGTCAGGCCGCTGCATTTTCGCTTTCTGCCGCACGACGACGGCGCCGACAATGTCCTTCTTGGACACGCGGCCGTCGTGCTTCGCCGATTTGACGACGACGCGGATCGCGTCGCCGAGCCGCGCCGGCTTGCGCGCATAGAAGTCGATGCACTCGACCTCTTTGGCACCGGTGTTGTCAATGACGTTCAGCCGCGTCTTGAGGTGGATGGACATGTCGCGGCGCGGCTGCGTCAGTAGTGGCGGCCGGAGCAGAGGGGCGGCGGCGGATCGCGCTAGGCACGAACCGAGCCCGCGCGCAGCCGCGGTCGCAGCCGCGAACATCGCTTGGAGTGAGTCCCTGGAGACGACGCTCCTCCTGAAACTTGGGGGCTTGGGGGCGCACATTACGGCGCGTTTCGTCACTCCCGAGCTGCCCAGATTCTTCGCGTCGCGCCGCCGTTTTGCGTTTTGGATTATTCACACTGTGACGCGTGAAAAGAGAGAGAGGCGGCCCCGTTCATGTTATCATCAAAGAAGCCCCCCGGTATGCGGCATCAGTGTTCAGTCCCGGCACTTGGCTGTTGACACCACACCGTACACGCTTTATATGCCTCTCGCCACGTGAAGCCACGTGTACGGTACGCTGCCGATAGGCGTGTTTAATACTTATAAATACTTATTTGTACCGGTAACTGGAAATGAAGAGAAATGATAACGCCGAGCCCGCTCGGGAGCCCGGTACAGTAGTTGCACCACTGCGCCGTGCAATCGTCGCCGCCGCCTGTGGCTCTACCGCCTCCATCGCCTCCAAGGATGACGCCCACTCATGGCAGCATCTCGGCCAGCACGCCCTCGCCGCCCTCGCCAAAGTCAACGGCCCCTCCGCCGCTGGCGCCACCGTCCGCACCCTCGCCACCGCGGCCTTCGCCACCGCCGCCGCCGATGCACACCCCCTCGTCGCCCCCGCCGACTTCGCTGCCGCCGCCCCAAGGCGCCACCTTACACACGCATGCCAACTCTGCAGCCACTGGATGGAAGGCCACCGCTCTCCAAGGCGAGATGGGTCGATTCGCGTGCTTGCTCTCGATGGTCTTCTTCGCGATGGCTGGCCTCATCGTATGGTTGGTGGAGCTTTTTAGAGCACTGCATTCGAGCACGATGCAAGACGGGACGCGAGGAGCACGTGGGAGTCGGCGAGGAAGGTCGAAGCCGGAATGTGCTCGATGGAGAGTCTGGCTGGCTATCCTTTTCAGCTTCGACAGGATGGCGAGCGTTGAATGCCAAACGACCTCGCCGCCACCTTCAGTACCTGTAACATGCAGGTTTACTGTGGACAACGACGTTCGTGCTGTCTATTTTAACGAGGTAGATATCACAGCTTCTGTGACTGGCACTTTAGGAGACTGGCAAGTGGCAAAGCAGGTTTCCTTTGTTGCACCGCGACCTTTTGGTGCTGTACTTGCCGTGTTAGGCCGTGACTACGGATCTCCCAACTTTGGTCAGTATGTGCGAACGCAGTGTGCGAGCATGATGCTGGCCTGCCAAAGCTCTGATTCCTTGTGGGGCTCGGTCATTACCAACACGAATTGGAAGGCTCGTACAGGAACTCCTCCAGCTGGCTGGTACCTGAACTCGTTTGATGATTCTATGTGGTTGCCGGCCGTCTTAGCAGATTCGCGCCAATGTGATGGTTGCATCAGCAGTACAGGTGCTTTTCCTGTCCCAATCTGGGCAAACGTGTCTGGATCGGTTGATGCAAGGTGCCTTACAGACGCCGATGCCGCATTTAGAATCATCATAGGGGCCTCACCGCCGCCGCCCTCGCCACCTCCGCCGCCTTCGCCACCGCCGCCGCCGATGCACCCTCCCTCGTCGCCCCCGCCGAGTTCGCTGCCACCACCCCATGGCGCCACCTTACACACGCATGCCTACTCTGCGGCCACGGGATGGAAGGCCACCGCTCTCCAAGGCGAGATGGGTCGATTCGCTTGCCTGCTCTCGATGGTCTTCTTTGCAATGGCTGGCCTCGTCGCACGGTTGGTGGGGCTGTTTAGAGCTCTGCGTTCGAGCACGATGCGAGACGGGACGCAAGGAGCACGTGGGAGTCGGCGAGGAAGGTCGCAGTCGGGATGTGCTCGATGGAGAGTCTGGCTGGCTATCCTCCTCAGCTTCGACAGGATGGCGAGCGTTGAATGCCAACTAAGTAGGAGGTCGCCTCCGCCGCCGTCGCCTCCGCCGCCGTCGCCGCCGTCGCTGCCGCCGTCGCTGCCGCCGCCGCTGTGCGCCGTCGACGGCGCATACACCTTCACCGGGGCGGCGACCTCCTACTTGACGGCCACGTCGCGCACCGGAATCGTCGGCGGGGGGCTTGGCTTCACGCTCAGCGCGTGGGTCTACCGCACGCGGACAGACCAGTCGTGGGACCGCCTCATCGATTTTGGCAACGGTGCAGGTGCAGACAATGTCCTCCTGGCATTTCAATCCGGAATTCAGTACGAAGTGTTTCATGGGGGTGTCAAGTCCGTCATTCTGAATGCAGGCCCGCCATCATTCCCCGCAAACGTGTGGACTCTCGTCGCTGTCGTGCAGTCGCGTGCAAGCCTTACCGACACCTACGGGCCCGCCCAGATCTACTGGAACGGTGCGAGCGTCGCAACGACCGCGTCGACGCTCTTCCCGCTGCCGGTGAGCCGCTCCAACCTGTATGTGGGCAAGAGCAACTGGGACGACCCGATGTTCACGGGCCAGATGAAGGACCTGCTGGTGTGGGACGTTGCCCTCAGCCCGGCGCAGCTGGATGGCGTGCGGCTCGGCGGCGGCCTGCCGAGCACACCAGCGCCGCTCATCTCGATGATGCGCACGTGGTGCGGGGCAGCGCCGCCGCCGCCCTCGCCGCCGCCGCCCTCGCCCTCGCCGCCGCAGCCATCTGTGCCAGCGGGCGCACCACAGGCTCCGCCGCCCCCGCCTCGCGCGCCGCCGCCCCCACCCTCGCCGCCGCCGCCCTCGCCGCCGCCGCCCTCGCCCTCGCCGCCGCCGCC